>Ga0126381_100000120_pt1 | contig 87081 bp, 75 predicted proteins | sample PanSoiMetPlot_28_FD_96465 | JGI IMG/M metagenome (GOLD analysis project Ga0126381, IMG submission 96465) | Tropical forest soil microbial communities from Panama - MetaG Plot_28 | ecosystem: Environmental > Terrestrial > Soil > Tropical forest > Bulk soil | place: Panama | collected 2016-02-17 | reverse complement strand
TCCCCTTCGCAGATCAATTCGGTAGTTCCTCCGGAGTTTCACAACCTTTCGCTGTACGCTTTACCCAGTGGCCTTGACCAGGTCATGAAGTGAGAAGCCTGACGAGAGCGGGTTGGACAGGCCTGCTCAAAGGAGATCCCATGGGAGCATCTTTGCCGTCCTTCTGAGGAGGTTCGGTCTTTTCGCTGTGTCGTTCCCGGCACTGAGTGGGATTGCAACCGCTTCAGAGTTTGCGACGATCCAGGCATCCGCTTAGCGGCGATGCGCGGCCCAACCTCCATCGGGTGATTCGGGCACCCTAACGGAACCAATAAAATCGCGCATCGTCCGCAAAGGGCGAACCGTGAATACAAACGACGTCGGCGAGGCGGTCTTGCGCTTTCGCCGGGGAATTGGCGGTGCGCTTATCGCGGTGACGTTGTTCATGACTTATGGAGCGGTGCAAGTGGACATCTCCACTCGCTTCATCGACTTGTTCCCCGCCGAGCACAACAACGTCACGCTGACCAAACGCTTCCATGGATTCGGCGGCGCGCAAACCCTGGTCGTGATGCTGCAAGTCAAGCAGGGCGACATCTTCAATCTCGATACCCTGCGCAAAATCCAGAAGATCACCAGCGAAGTTGATACGTTGCCCGGAGTCAACCATCAGGAGGTCTTTTCGCTTTCCTCCTACCGGGTTTCATACGCGCAGCCAGTGCCCGGGGGACTGGACATCAAGTCGTTTATGTTTCCCTCGGTGCCTGGGAACAAGGCGGAGATCCACGCGCTCAAGCATTCCGTCTTTGCCCATCGCGAGCAACTGCGCCACCTGATCAGCGATGACAACAAGAGCACCCTCATCACCGCCCCCTTCAATGAAGACGGGCTTAACTACGGCGACCTGCTCAAGAGCATCCACCGCATCGTTGCCGACAATCAGGACGCCCGCCATGACATCTTTGTGGCCGGCGAACCGGTGGTGCGGGGTTACGGCTTTTACTATCTGCCGGCGATCATGGGTATCTTGGTACTGGCCTGCGTCATCGTCGTACTGCTGCTCTATGCCAACCTTGGTTCTTACAGCTCGTGGTGGGTCCCGGTGCTGACCGGTTCGTGCTCTGCGCTGTGGGGAATGGGCTTCGTCGGACTGATGGGTTACAGCTTCGACCCCCTGATGCTCGTGGTACCATTCATCCTGACCACCCGCGACCTGGGCCATGCGATCGCCTGGCAGCGGCGCTACTACAGCGTGCTCAACGAATTGGAGGACCGCCACGCGGCCTGCGTCAGGACCACCGACCTGATGCTGATGCCGGGGTTGGTAGCAATTGCCGCCGACATTACCGGAATCGTGTTCATTTCATTTTCCGGCATCCCGGTGCTCGCCCATATCGCTCGGGCGGGCGTGGTATGGCTGGGCGCGGGCCTCCTAATGGTGTTCATCTTCCAACCGATCCTGATGAGTTACCTGCCGATGCCGCGGCATACGTGGAATTTTGAGCGTAACCGGGAATTGGGACGCCGCCTCGAACCGCTGGTGGAGCGGATCGTGGAAGTGCCGGTCACACCCGGATGGACTCGCCGGCTGTTGCTGTCGGGCGCGATTGGTCTGCTGATCCTGGGCGCGATCTCCACGCTGAAGATCGAGGTCGGTTACAGCCATGCGGGAACGCCGCTTTACCGTCCCGAGGCCAAGGTCAATACCGACACCGATGCGATCGCGCGCAAGTTCCCGGTCGAGGAGGGCTGGATAGTGGTTGCCACGCCGCCCTATCCGGACGCGCAGTCGGTGTTGGCGCCCAACTTGCTGCGAATGGCGGACCATCTGCGCGGCTACCTGCTCAATGATCCCGCGGTTAAGCAGGTAATCTCGTTTGCATGAACCGTGATCTGCCCCTTCGATAAGGTGCTCCATTACGGCCACCCCAAGTTCTTCGGTACCCCCAAAAATCCGCAGCAGGCAGGCAACCTGTGGTACCTGTTCCTGGGCGGAACGGCGCCGGGCGAAATGGAGCACTATATTCCCAACACCAAGGCGAAGCTGACCTGCATTCGGGTGATGTTGCGCGACCACACCGTGCCCACCCTCAGCCGTATCCAGGACGAGATCGGGATGTTTCTCAAGTCCTACGCCGCCGGCAAGCCGGCCTATTCCAAGGTCACGGTGAGTTATATGGCGGGGCTGGCCGGGTTGTACGCCGCGGCCAACGACGTCCTGTACCACGTGACTATGGTCAACATCGCCTTGGTGCTGGCGTGCATCTTCATCTTCTGCACGGCGCTGTTCGGCTCATGGCTGGCAGGTTTCCTGTTCCTGTTTTCCTGCGTGTTGGCCAACTTCACCGCCTTCATCTACATGTACCTGTGCGGCGTCCAGCTCACGATCGACACGGTACCGGTGATCTCACTCGCGATCGGACTGGGTATCGACTACGGCATTTCGACGGTGTCATGCATGCGCGCCGAGGTGAAGGCGGGTCATCAACTCGATGACGCCGTCCGGTTGGCGCTCAAGAGTGCGGGGCGCAGCGTGTTCAGCACCTCTTGCGTGATGATCGGTGGGATCCTGCCTTGGGTGTTCTCCCCCGTCCAGTTCCACCACCACATGAGCGTGCTGCTGACGATCCTGCTGGCCACTAATGTGCTGGCGGGAGTATGTATCCTTCCGGCGTTCATCTCCTGGGCGGGACCCGGCTTCATCACGCGCCACGAATGGGCGCGGGAGGAAGCCGTGGAGCGCCGCATCGTCGCCCGCGAAGGCCTGGCCGTCCGCTAACGGTCTTTGAAGGTGCTCATACAAAGACAAGATAGCAGTTTGATTCCTTTGCTTATTCTTTCTTCACTTCGCCTTGACTTTTCTTCTGAACAGGTGTTAAGGAAACAATCCGGGGATGTTTGGCGAAGTGGCGCTTCGGGAGCGTCGCTCGCAGATCACACATAAACCTGCTGACTTGCAGGGAAGGAGCGAGCGATGAAAAGCTCAGACTCCTGTTGGGGATCCTGTTTACAGTGGCCGATATTTGTCTGTCTTTGCGGCTTGGCTAAGGCGCAAGTGACCTACGATGTCGCGAATTACAAGGCACTGGCTGAGCCGATTCGCCACATACGATTCCACCCGGCACCAGGATTACGGTACAGAACCGGCAGAAGTACAAGAAGTTCACGCCGATCTGGGTGCAGGCGGCTTTCCCCGGCGCGTACAAGTGGCACGTCGGGGCGGGTCCGACGTGAAGTAGGATTCCGAAAGTGGCCTGTTTCGGCACGTAAAGTCCAACCAAAAACATCCCCCGCGTCGATACGGCCATTAGAGCCGCAGCTTCGTAGCCGCGGACGGTCCCGGTGGGTGGGAGCCTACCTGCCCTACCAAATTCCTGCTGCAGGATCGGTTTGGCAACGGAAGGATGGCTGGAATACCAACCTCGTTCAAAGTTGCTTTAGCAAAACGGATGACCTGCCCCGACTTGTCCATAATCCCGGCGTCGACTGCTTATAGCTATTTCCCTAAAGGAGGAAGTTATGGGGATATACAACGGTAACGTGGGGAATTCTCACAAGGCCCTCGCAGCGCCGGCATGGTGGAACTGGCGCCGATCATGCGGCCCTGTTAGGGGTCCGCTGGATAAGCACACCTTGGAAGTGATGCGAGCTTTGATGATAATCGCGAGTGTGGCGTTCGCCTTAATCTGCTCGCTAAACATTCAGGCGCGAGCCGAAGTTGTCTTCAGCGAGGACGCGTACCGGCAGTTGGCTGAGGCCAACTCTGCCGACACGATCCCGGTCGGAACCAAAATAACGCTCCAGAACTGGCAGCAATACAAGAAGTTCATGCCGGTGCAGATGCAGACGGCGTTCAGCGGCCAGTACTCACTCCATATTGGCTCGGAGCCGATGCACACCATGGAGGTTGGGCGTGCGCACGACTTCCCGTCACCCGGTGACCTGGCGAAGAACACCGAAAAATACAGCAGCCAGGTCAAGCTTGAACAACTTCCCTCCGGCGGATATCTGGTAAAGGGCTATGTGGCGGGCCTACCCTTTCCCAATCCACAAGAGCCCAACCGGGGGGTCAAGTTCATGTACAATACCTGGTTCTTTTACCGCACCGGCATCGTGCGCAACGACAACGTCGGCTTCCTGGTAGATCGATACGGCAACAAGAGCTTCACATCTATCGAGGCGGTGTTCTATGGAATGTCTCACCTCAGCGTACCCGGGCTGCCGATCGATCGGCCGTACGCCAATGGGCGGCTTTACTCGACCCGCTTTCAACTGCAGATACCCGAGCAGACGAAATACACCACGGAGTTGACCGAGTTAAGCGACGACCCCCGCAAACTGCCGGAGGTTTACGTCTTTCTGCCGTCGCTGCGACGCTCACTGCGTCTGTCGTCGGCGGCCAAATGCTCACCGATTCTCGGTACGGACTACATTCAGGACGACAACTCGTGGCAGCCTACGAACTTCGACGTGAAATACCTGGGCCACAAAAAGCTGTTGACCTTCATTGGGGACCCGAAAAAAGCTTTTTCCAAGGAGTCCTATGTCGGTCTGTCGGAGGGCGAACCCGCCAACACGTATCCGGGCTGGCCAAAGTACGGTACCGGGTTATGGGAGTTGCGCAACTATCAGGTGATCGATCTCGCCTGGATCAAATCGCTGGGAAGGTATTGTTATTCACATTCGATTTTCTACGTCGACGACCAGATGAATTGGGCGCCCTACCATGACAACTACGACAACAACGGAAAGTTGTGGAAGGTCTTTCACCTGAAGTGGGCGCCGATGAATTATCACGGCGTGACCACCCTTATCTACAACGGTTATGCCGGCAATGCTATGACCGACATCGAGAACAGCCACGTCAGCGCGGGCGCTAGCTATAACCAGACTCTTGATGAAGACGTGCCAGGCGAATACAAGGATGTGGAAGGCATGTCTTCCCCGGGCAATCTCGCGAGAATCATGAAATAGCATCGCGGCCCAGGCGGGCGCGCGCCGGGCTTGGTGGGCGTGCGCCCCTCAGTTTCATCCCCTAGGTTTCTGGCAGAGTTCCTCACGGTTGTTTGGATCAGGGCCGAAAAGACCTTTCTAGACTGTCATATCTCTGAATTAACGTTAGGATTTGTTTCGTAAAAGCACGATGGGTCTAAGGACGTGGTGCGTGGACCTAAGCGAAGAAGATCGGGCCGAGTTGGAGGCGTGGTTGCGCTCTCAAACCATTCCTCGAACGTTTGCGATGCGAGCGCGGATTGTGCTGGGCGGTGCTCGAGGGTGAGAAGTATCCGGATTTGGCCGAGCAGTTGGAGACTTTGCAGCCGACGGTGTGTCGCTGGCGAAAACCGCTACCGTGAGCGGGACCTTGCCGGGCTTAAGACCCAGCCGCGCAGCGGACGGCGCCGCCGCATCAACGTACGCTCAGGAACGCAGTGTTGTGGCGGCAACGATGCGGCCGCCCGAGACAGCAACTCATTGGAGGGCCCGCCGGCTGGCCAAAGAGTGAGGTGGACCCCAAAATTCAGACAAGTGGCTACGGTACATCCTGCCCCTAAAATGCCCGCCGAGAGCGGTCCCGGAGGCAGGAGATGTCAGCTAATCGACGCAAACACGATCCTGCATTCAAGGCCAAGGTGGCGCTGAGTGAGCTGCGCGGGGACGCCACGGTTCCGAGCTGGCGTCCCGCTTCGGGTACATCCGCATCAGACATACGCCTGGAAGAAGGCGCTGACAGAAGCGGTCCCCAAGGTGTTCGCTAGTCATCTGGGGCGCAGCGACGATTTGAGTGAGCGCAAGGTGGCCGAACTGTACGAGCAAGTCGGGCGGCTTATGGTGGACGCGATTTTTTATTGCGCAAGTTTCGCGACTGTAGAACGCGCGCGAAGACTGGTGAAGGTGGAGCGGGAGGGGCCACTTTCGCTCCGCCGCCAGTGTCAGCTTTTGGGGCTCAATCGATGCGCGGTTTACCATGAGCCGGTGGAAATCAGCGCCTACGAACTGGAGCTGATGTGTGAAAACCACGATTTAATCTGAGTGTCCGCCGAATCGGGGCAGGTTCAGGCTGTATGGCGGGTCACTGGCAGCTTTCGGTGGCTCCGCTTGTGCCGCCTACTTGTCGGTTACGGGTTCGATGGCGGCCGCTTGCGAGGCCACGTCTGATTTTGCAGAGGCGCCGTTTGAGATCGAGGTGCGGGCGTCAAATTTTTGCTGCTGACGAGCTAACGCCCGTGCCACCACTCGTTCATACTTATTGGAGTTCCTCGTGGCGACACGCTTTCGATCGTCCTGCAGGGCCAGAACCTGATCGATATTGTTACTGTCCACCCACAGCGCTGAATCGACCACGATTTGCATGTCTCTGCAACGTGAATCCGGCATGCCGAGCAGCCAGCGCATGATCGTCATCCCTACATCGGGCTTCATGTGCACGACATCCAGGAACATAGAATCAGTATGGGCAAGCTCGTTGTAGCCGGTGAAGTCCCAAAATGAAGACGAAGCCGTCAAGTCGCGTTTGAACTGCTGAAAGCGCGGCCATATATCGCTTTGACGGATCTTCTCGAGCTCATACTGGGTCATCGGGGGAAGGAAAAGAACCAGCTGTATCCCGGCGCGTTTGATCTCAGTGACACTGCTGCGGAACAGCTCCATTCCGTCGTTGCAGCAGGTAGTACCTCGATATACAGGGGCTTCCCAAACAAGCTGCAGCACTACGCCTTCTTCGTCCAGGTTCGCCAATCCAGTATCGGCCTGCGTTTGGAAGCTTTGGCAAATAAAATCCTGCGGCCAAGGTATCGGTTCCTGCGCCGCGGTGCTCAGAGATTGGCGACCGGAGATTGCGCGCTTGACCAGTTGGAAGCCCGCATCGAGGGCGGTGGAACTCAATAAATTGTCGAGAACCAGCAAGCGGAGGTCTCCCTCCAGTCGCGCGGAAGTGTCAGGGTTGCTTTCAAGGCGCTTATCGAAGGTGAAAAAATCCAGCGCCCAGATAATTCGTTTCAGTCGTGGATTGCGCAGCGCCAGATGCACCTCTTGTTTGATCTCCGTCGGACGGGCGGCGGAAAGGGCGGCGTTGAGAAAACCGTCCCTGTAGCCCTGCTCAATGGGCATTCCGAACAGGATCCTCGAGGTGCCCACGAGCAAAGTGTCAGGATAGGTCGTCCGCAACCGGTATGGGGTCATGACGCGCTCGGCACCGCCACGCCGCAGTCGATAGTAGATGTTGTTCACCAGACGGTGGTGCCAGGCGCCAAGCGGATTAACGGCAAAGTTGAATGCCACCACAGTCGAGATCAGCCCTGCCAGCGCCAGGAGCATCATTCGAAGTCGGCGGGTGTAGTCCATCGAGCGGTTGAGTGGTGTTATCTGATGGCCGTCTAATTTGTTGGGTTTGCAGGCTCGTCCCGCAATTGCATGGGCTTGCTGCCGCCTTCTGACGATTCCAGCACTGGTTTGCAGTCGCTTGCAACTGATCTTTGTGCGACTACCAGAAATTGGCCGGTGCTATGATGTAAACCTGGCGGGGCCGCGGCTAGGCCGGTCGAAATGAGGGGCGCGTTGCGATCAAGATCGAACAGTACGGGCAAAATCTTCGTCCATGAGCGACTCGGTTCGCGTAGATGCGGTATTGATGCTACTGCTCTAAAGCGTCGGCCAGGAAGATGAGTGGGCCCATGAGCCTGAAACAACCCAAACTGGTGCGGCGGGGCCTCTTCAAATGCATTTTGGTCGAGAAGAGCCTATGGCATCAGCCGGCCCACAGATACGCTTTAGGTTTCTCCCTTTTGATTATTTTAGTTGTAATCGACTGCCCATTCTACCATCAATGCAGCCTTCTTTGGATAGTTCACGATCAAAGGGCAAGAGAAGAACCGTAAAGACATCCTGGTTCATCAAATTCGATTCGATCCCAATATTGGCGGGAAGACCGCGACCTTCATTTGAAAGAGGCCCCTGATAACCCTTGAATTGCCTCAACCGGCTTTGGTCCAATGGTCCAAGTGTTTAAAATCAGGAAGCTCAGACACTCAACTCCGCACCACCGCGATTTGCGCGAGCTTCACAGACTGCTCGGCACGATCCTGGATGATTTGATGCCGAGTGGGCGGTGGGGTGGGTACCGCCGTACTGAGGCTGCATGAACAAGCGCCCGCGTCTCTCGCCAACGGCAGATCGCTTCCTTGTAGCCCGGTTCGTGGAGCCCTTCGTGTTCTCATTGGGCGCCTTCACCGCAATTTACATGTTGGGGGACTTCTTTCAGCGGTTCGACGAGTTGATGAGATATAAAAGCCTCAACTGGCTGGGGCTTGAATATTTCGTCCTGCGGCTGCCGGCGGTGGTTTCCCAATTGTTGCCGATCGCTTGCCTGATCGGGGTGCTGCTGGCCTTTTCCTTCCTCAACCGCAGCGGAGAACTGCTGGCCTTCCAAGCCTTGGGAATCAGCCGCCTGGAGTTGGCGGCGCCGGTGCTGGTGGTTTCGCTGATGGTTTCGCTGTTCGATTTCGGCTTGAGCGAGACGATTGTGCCGGTAGCGACCCGCGAGGCTCGTTATCTTTACGATGTCGAGATTAAGCACGGCTTACTCGAAGGAGTGTTCGCATTTCATCGCCTGTGGCTACGGCCGCGCGATGGCTTTCTTACTGTCGAACGCTCTGATGGCCGCAACCCGCCCCGGCTCTTTGGTGTAACCTTCTTTCAAATGAGTCCGGACCATAGGCTGATTGAAGTCCACGAGGCGGACACTGCGGTTTGGGAAGGTGGGCAATGGCGCCTGGCTAATGCCCGGCGGCTGCGGATTGACAAAAGCGGTATGGTCACGACGCAAAGCGAGCCGTCGTTTCAGATTGGCTTCAATCCAGCTGATTTTATCCTTGCGCGCCAGGATCCCGACGAGTTCAGCCTGGCCGAACTGAACCATTACATCCGGTCCCTGCGTCGCAGAGGTCTGTCGCCAGGCGGCTACCTGGTGGACCGCGATTTGAAATACGCTACACCCCTAGCGTGCCTGATCATGGCGGCGTTGGGTGTGGCCCTTAGCATCGATCCGTTGCCGCGCCATTTGAGTCTGGGGCGCAACTTCGCGCTGGGTGCCGCAATCGGATTTGGCTACTGGGTCGCACTCGGATTCACTTCTTCTTTTGGACATTCGGAGGTGATTCCCGCCTGGTTGGCCGCCTGGCTGCCCAATGCTGTCTTCGCCATCCTGGCGTCGTCGATCTTTATGTTCGGCGAAGAATACTAAGCGACGAATTCGCCAGAATGTCGCGTCTGGCGATCAGCAGTTGCTTTTAAGCCAAAAGACGGTATGTTCGGTGAGCAAATTTTGCTAGGCAGCTCAGCTAATCAATGGATCCACTGATTCTTCGCGGGGTTTGGAAACCCCTTCCCGGTTCACCAGGGCGCCTTTACCTCCCTTCGCACGGCGGGAAGCCCATCTGAGGTTCAGAACGGAATGTAGGTGGGATGGTGGACCACGCCTTGCACCTTACCGATGCGCTGACCGCCATCGCGCGCCCCCGCGTTGCGCTATTCATAATCATTGCGCTGGGACTGATGTTTTATTTCATCGATCTCGGTCATCCCATGTATACCTTCGGCGAACCACGCGAAGGAGTGACTGTGATCGACGTGCTCAGCGGGCATGGTTTGATCCTGCCGCGTGACCCGATTGTTGAAATGCCGTTCAAACCCCCGATGATGCGGTGGCTTGCATCACTTTCCGCCGAACTGGCGGGTGGTCTCAAGGGACTGACCGAAACGACCATGAGGCTGCCCTCAGCTACATTGGGTATCGGTGGTATGTTGGTCTGCTACGCTTATGGTGCCGCGCTCTTCGAACCCATCGTCGGTTTATTGGCGGCCCTGATGCTGGGGACCAGTCTTCAGTATCTGCAGGCCGCTACCATCGCGCGGGTCGACATGACGTTCACCTTCTTCCTCGAGGTGGCGCTCTTCGAGTTCCTTTACATGGCTGAAGGGTTGACCTCGAGATGGTTGCTTTTCTACCTCGCTGTGGCGGGTGCGGTGCTGAGCAAAGGCCCGGCTGGATTCGTTGTCCCGGCCTCTGTGGCAATTGTCTGGAGCGTGGTCGAGCGGCGCCAGCCAACTGCCAGATTGCGCGTGGCGCCTGGCTTGGTCGTGGTCGCCTTGTTGGCGGGAGGATGGTACGCAGCAGCGATTGCCATCGGTGGTACCAGATTCGTCCTGCGACAGCTCGTTGATGAAAACCTCTTCGCGGTCATCCACAATTCCACGGTTGGCGCTGGCCATAACCATACATTTCTCTGGTTGAGCATAGCGCTGCTGGCCGGCTGGCTGCCTTGGACGCTCTTGCTGCCATGGGTAGTCGCGGACCTCGCTCCCAGATGGCGGAGGCCCCGCTCATCCTACTTGATAATCTGGTCCGTGACGGTTGTGCTGTTTTACAGTCTGGCCCATCAGAAGCGCGGCATCTACCTGCTGGCGATATATCCCGCACTCGCGGTTTTGACCGCGGGCTTTGTGCGACACTTGGATAAAGCTTCGCTTCCACGCTTGTTTCCAGCGGTCGGTCTGATCGGAGGTGTCGCGTTCATGGGTTTCGGCCTGGGTGAACTAATGCTGCTCCCCGTAACCCTACTCTACCCGTCGATCGCAGCAAAACTGATGGCTTTGGTCGGGGTCAGGGTTGCGTCATTCGTTGTGGGCTTGCGTGCAGAGCTTGTCCATCACGGAGCGCTCGCGGCGTCGCTTCCAAGCCTGACCCTATTATTCGGTTTGGGTTTAATCGCCTGTCGGTCGAAACCGCTGCAGCTTTTTGGGATGATGGTCGGAGGGATCGGCACGGCAATAGTGGCGGCCCAGCTGTTCATCGTTCCCGCGATCGCCTACGCCATCACCCTGAAGAACTTTGCTGAAGAATCGATACGCCTGATAGACCACCACTCGGTGGACTACCTGATTGGACTTAACTACGAGTTCTCTTTTTACAGTCGTCGCCGCATCGACTCGATCGCTGGTCCTGGTGCGAATGGACCTGATTTCCTTCTGGCCGATGCCGAATACTATCATTTGCACGCCCATGAACTGAACGACTTCGAGGCCGCTCTCGAGAGCGGCCCTGCTAACCTTGACGGCACTGGGGCAATGGTGCTGTTGCGGCGAAAATCGCCTGACCGCGTTGAGAAGAGCCTTGAAGCCCAAGACAGCCAAACTGGCCGATAGAACCCGAGCGGCAAAACGAGGTCCTTCCTTCGTTTCACCACTCATCTTGGCGGACCCTTGGTGACACGATGTGCGGGATAGTCGGGGTGTTCGGTGACAGCGTGGAGCCGGCACTACTGAGGTCGATGACCAGAACGATGTATCATCGTGGACCTGACCATCAGGCCTGCTGGCATGATCACGAGGCTCGCGTCGGCTTGGGTAGCGCGAGGCTCGCCATTCTCGACCTCTCGCCCCAAGGGCATCAGCCGATGTTCTCGGGCACAGGCCGGTACGTGATTACCTTCAATGGCGAGATTTATAACTTTCAGGCATTGCGCAGCAAGCTGGCGGCTTTAGGCCATCGCTTTTGCGGCCATTCGGATACGGAAACGATACTTGCGGCATTTGAGCAGTGGGGAATTGAGCCGGCTGTCAAACGTTTCCAAGGGATGTTCGCATTGGCGGTTTGGGATCGCATTGACCGCACTCTCTACCTGGTCCGCGATCCCTTGGGTCAGAAACCGCTTTACTATACCTGGATGGGTGGGGTCCTTCTCTTTGGCTCGGAACTTAAAGCCTTGCGCCCACATCCCGCCTTCCGGCCTGACATCAATCCTGGTGCCTTAGTCCTGCTGCTACGGCACAGCTATATTCCGGACCCGTATTCTATCTATCAGGGTGTCCACAAGCTGGCGCCCGGCTCAATCCTGGTAATTCCACAGGTCGCCGCCTGTACCGGTAACGGGGTGATACCCCGGAGCTATTGGTCGGCCGCTGACACGGTTGCGGGCGCTTTGGGCGATCCCTGGCTTGATGGCGAGGACGCGGCGCTGATCCGGCTCGAAGCGCTGCTGAAGGAAGCCGTGCGGATGCACATGATCGCCGATGTTCCGTTGGGTGTATTTCTATCGGGCGGAATCGATTCCTCACTCCTGGCCGCGCTGATGCAAGTTCAGAGCACGAAGCGCGTTAAGACTTTTACCATCGGCTTCGACGATCCAAACTACAACGAGGCTCCATTTGCCCGTCGGGTCGCTGAGCAGCTTGGCACCGATCATACCGAACACTACGTCCAGGATTCAGAAGTAGTGGATTTGGTGGCGCGAATGCCCGATCTTTTTGACGAGCCGTTCGCCGATTATTCCCAAGCTCCTAGTTACCTGGTGGCTGAAGTGGCCCGCCGCGAGGTGCGCGTCGCGCTTTCCGGCGAGGGCAGCGACGAGCTGTTCGGCGGTTACGAACGTTACCTGCAAGTGATGCGCCTATGGCGCATGCTAGGTTGGATGCCACCATCCATAAAGCAATTAGTTAGCGCTGGCATCAATTCGGTTGCGCCGCCTTCGTGGGACCGGCTGCTCGGCCCGCTCAATAACTTCCTGCCCAATCGCTTCAAGCAGGTCCGATGGGGCGACAAGCTGCACAAACTTGGGGAAGTACTGGCGGACTCGTCCACACCACGTGCGCTTTATGGCGGGCTCACTACGCATTGGCAAAGCGCGGAGACTGCCGCACTACTCAAGTTTGTCACGGATGAACCTCCAACGGTGCCGAACGATCCGGGACAATGGCGGCATTTTTCCGATTTGCGCAATGCTATGATGTACCTGGAATTGGTCGATTACCTCCCCGGCGACATTCTGGTGAAGGGAGATCGCGCCACGATGGCCGCAAGCCTTGAAGGGCGGATGCCATTTCTTGATCTTCAATTGGTCGAATTTGCTTGGCGCATTCCGATTGAGCTTAAGTTCCGCGACGGCCAAGGCAAATATCTTTTGCGCCGTCTGCTGCGACGTTATGTGAACCCGGAGTTAACTGAGCGACCGAAAATGGGCTTCGGCGCGCCGGTGGGCCGATGGCTCCGCGGCCCGCTACGGGATTGGGCGGAGAGTTTGCTTGACGAACGCTCATTAAACGAAGTCGGATTTTTCCAACCCGCGGCAGTGCGTCGGCTGTGGGACGAGCACGGGTCCGGGCGGCGCAACTGGCAGTTCCATCTGTGGACGATACTGATGTTCCAGGCCTGGCACGGGCGCTGGCACGCGCGCAACCAGTCCGACCCGGATGGTTGCGATTGAGGAATCAGTCAGCCGTGTCGCGCTACGAATCGAGCCCCAAAGCGCTCAACACCAGTTCGGCCATACAGCAACCCGCCAAATCTCACGTGTTCTCCATGGCAAGAGCTGATTCGGACCGGCGACAAGAGCATCGGCCGCCTTGCACTGGAGCTGGGGATCGGCCAGGCGGAACTGAGGCGGTGGGTGGATCAGGCGGAAATCGAGACAGGCAGCCGTCCAGTTTCGCGCTATTCGGAGTGGCCACGGCTCGGGGCAGGTTCACGCAGCGCCATAGCCCCGCGGAGGGGCTGAAACCTTCCGCTCCGCTTCGAGCTTTCGGTATCATTAATTGAGAGCGTGTGTTTCCAATCTTTTTCGGACGCTTGTCCGAAGAGATCGCTTCAGAGAAGGATTCTTTGGGGGTAGAAGTAGAGGCAGGCCTTGAACGTAACAGCACGCAAGGCGTGGGATTTGACGCGGCTCATCCGGCATGGAGGCCCGGCGTTGTGCAATGTTGCGGTGACCAACACCTGCAACGCCGCCTGCGCGTTCTGCAACTTTGCGCGCAATAAGGGGCTTATAGGACAACCGCGTTGGATTGACGCCAACCGTTTTGGCGACGCGCTCGATATCCTTTACCGACGCAACATCCGTTACATTTCGTTGTTCGGCGGGGAGCCGATGCTCCATCCGCGGCTAGCCGAGTTAGTTTCCACCACAGTGGCGTGTGATATGAGTCCTGCCCTTATCACCAACGGCTGGTTTTTGGCTGAACATCTCGAGCAACTCGCCGAAGCCGGTCTCCGGATGGTCTTTATCTCAATTGACGCGGCGGCGATGTCTCTGCACGAGGCCAATCGCGGTTTAAACGGACTGGGCGAGCGAATCCGGAGCGCGATCTCGCGGATGGCAGGCCTGGGTATGACGGCGTTTGCCTCAGTGACCATGAGCAAACTCATCGATGATTATCAGGCGCTGGTGCCCGCGCTGCGGGAGCTCGGATTTGCTGCTGTCACCTTCTCCTATCCACAGACTGCGCACGCCTCCACTTCATTGGTCTGGTCAGATGATTCGGACTTGGTCCGGTTCACCCCACAGGAATTGATCAAGGCGTTCGACGCAATCGAAGAAGTGCGCCGCTTATTTCCGGTCACCAACCCTCGCGAGTCAATTGCCGATATGCAGCGCCATCTACGCGGCGAACCGGAGCATTTCGCCTGCTACGGAGGCTTCAAAAGCTTCTACATGGATTGGAATTTTGACCTCTGGCGGTGCGAGACTTGGCAGCAGCCGATGTGCTCCGTATGGGACTTTGAACATACTCCCCTGGTGCGTGATGGATGTACCGCGTGTATTGCCGATTGTTACCGTGACTCCAGTGTCATGCTCCATTCGCTGGTCGCGGCCGGAGACGCTATCGAGCGGCTGGCCCAGGGCCGTGTATTGGCGGCGTTGAGCGCCCTGGCTACGCCCGGAATCTTTGCCTCGGTAAGAGCAGTGGCGGACAACATGAGGGTCCTTTCGCGCGTTGCCGACCTCGGCAGCCGCCGGTCGAGTTAGCTCTGCGGGCGATGGCGGTCGAGTGGGCATTAATCGAGTATCCAGGGCCGGAGGCCGTGATTTCGATCTACGGGCGCGAACTGTTCGAACGTCTCGTGCTGGTTTGCCGGCAGGTCGGGATGAGCCGCTTCGCAATTGCGAGTTCCGAATCCCAGCGCGTCCGCATCGAACAGACGCTTGCGCGTCTAGGCGTGGTTAATGCCACTGTGGTCGGATCCTTCGACGAGCTGTCCGGGCACAATCTGCACCTCGATTCATCAACACCCGTTTTGGTGATCTCCGGAAGTTTGGTCTTTGCCAGGACGCAATTACTTCGCATCCTTAACGCCCATCAGACCAAACCCGATACGGTGCTGTGCTGGCGCGGCCCCGGCGGGCCTCGCCGCGGCGAGATCTGTGTGGGACCCCTGGCGCGGATTTTCGTCCCCGGCACCGAATATGTGGATATAACACCAGTCGTCACGAGCGGGTCGATGCCCATAGCGCTCGGTAGTAAGCCGGGCGAGGCCGAAGCGGCCGAGATAGCGCTGGCCCATTGTATAAAAGATGAAACCGCCGCGCGGGACGCGCTGCTGGCGCGGCTTATCGATCGCCGGTGGTCCTGGCGGCTGAGTTCGGTCCTGGCGCGCACTTCTGTCGTTCCCAACCAGGTGACTATCGCCAACACGATGCTTGGATGTGTTAGCGCGGTTCTGTTCGCTCAAACAAGCTATTGGTCCCGGTTAGGCGCCAGCCTTTTGTTCGTCCTCGTCACGACGCTGGACGGAGTAGACGGCGAGCTGGCGCGGCTTAAGCTTCTGGAAAGCGACTTTGGTGCGGCGCTCGATATTACCACGGATGTCGCGGTCAATTTCGCCGTCCTGGTCGGAATTTTTGTGGGCTGTTATAGATCGAACACGAGACACGTCCCGGCCTTTTGCTTGGCGCTGTTTGTCGGCGGCTACCTGCTGTGCGCCGCGGTTTCGTATTGGGCCTACGCAACGTCGCGTAGCAGCCAGGAGTTATCGCGCTTCGATGCGCTGCTGGAGCAACTGACCTCGCGCGATTTTGCCTATCTGTTGGTTGTCTTCGCGCTTTTTGGACGGATGGATTACGTAGCTTGGGGATGTGCCGCCGGGCCATATGTGGTGGCGTCGATTCTGCTTTGGTCGATTGTCCGGCTGCGCCAAAGCGCAGCCATGGACCTTAACGCTAGTCGCCATGACCAGGCAGTTACCGTGGCAGACGCACGGCGCTCAGGCCATCCGAAGCAGCCGCGGCAAATTGTCCACGGACGCACCGATCGATAAGGCCACACTGCGACGCATCAGAAGGTCGGCGGCCTGCCGCGGATGTCCGGCCAAGAGCGCGGCGGCAGCGTCGGTAGCAGCGATCCCGGCGTGCATCAGCACGCTCGTGTCGCGATAGCACGCGGTGGCGCACGCGGTACAGCGGTCGCGCCGGTCCGCGATTTGGGCAAAGTCAAAAACCGATCCGAGCGGTTCGGTCCACGCTTCGCAGCGCCAGATGTTCAGGTGCCAGTCCAGATAAAAATATTTATACCCGCCGACGCAGGCAAAAAGTTCTTCCTCGCCGCGGACATGGCGCTTGATGTCCTCCAGTGACGCGTGCGAGTTGAGCACCGGAAACTTCCGGCGCAATTTGTCTATCGCGTCAAGCGCCCGTATCAGTTCCGCTTCTTCCATCGCAATCAGAGGCGAAGCCTCGTCATAGATCAGAGAGGACGATCCAAGCCGCTCGCGCCGCGGATAGCAGAAAGTTACCGCATCGAAGCCGAGCTCACGCAGTGTCGGGGCCAGGGCTTGGTAGCTAACCAGCCGACTCACGGTGATCGAGGCGAGCGCCGGGATTCGATGGCGCCGACTTGCCGCCACGCCCTGACGCATGCGCTCGCCCAAGCCACGCAGACCACGATTACGTTCATGCTGCTCAATTGAGTGGCTGTCGAGCGATACCAGCAGGGTGTTGAGGCCGGCTTCGGCAAGCTTCTCAATTTTCTGTGGCAGCAACCAGCCATTGGTAATAAGTGCCGGACGCAAGCCAGCCGCTTTCGCGTCGGCAACCAACCCTTCGATGTCCCGATGCAGCAGCGGTTCGCCGCCCTGAAAGTTCAGATAACGCACGCCCCGTTGATAGAGGATCGGCAGGGCGCGTGCCAGCTCCCGGCGATCGATCCATCGACGATCGGTGACTACACCCTTGTTGCGCGCGAAGGAGCAGAAATCGCAGGCAGCATTGCAGGCGTTGGTGACCGAAACGTCGCACGCGCCCGGTATCAAGCGCTCAAGCCAGCGCCCTGCGTTTGCCATTCCCCTACGGCCCTCCACGGCCCCCGGCATGCACCCGAGCCGTGTGTGAATCATACCACTCTCTTGCTGCGAACGTCAGCTTGATTGTACTCTCCGAGAACTTTCTCCGCTTCCGCTGCTCACCTTTTTTCCATCGCCTTCAACTCCCAAGGCGTCCGGTTTCGCGCTATTCGGAGTGTCCATCAAACCGGGCAAGTCCACAGTGCCTCGTTGCTCGAGCGGACGCTATTCGAACTGACGCTGGATTTCTGACTCTCTGTGAACGACTAATACATTCAAAAGGATACCAAGAGCTCTGTGATCCTGGTCATCGAGACCGCGGAACCACGTATTTCACTCGCAAATCGAACCGCAAGGGCCCAGAATTTTAAGGATGTATTTCTCGATCAAGCCCGCTCAGATGCGATCAAGCAAAACCTCGGCTCCATCCCCGGACGCGGGGCTCGCGTCAGTCCCGCTTCAAATCTCAGCCGGCCGCCAGGCAGACCACTTGCTTAGCTAGAAGCTTAGCCGCCAAGGGGATTTGCAGGCCTGACCATCGGGCCAGAGTGAGAGGTTCAGATTTGGCCGTGGTGCTGAGACTAGCATTGCGGCCTGAACGGACTGGTGGGAGTGCAGATTGCGTCGAGGATCTGACGCCAGAGGACGTCGGCCACGTAATCGCTCGCGTCGATGTTGCTCATGACTGAGATTGACCAGCCGGTATCGGTGAAGGTTGAAGTGACGTTGTTGAAACCCGGAATGCGCCCGCCATGCATCACAATCGGGCGGCCATACACTTCGGTCGAATTCAACCCGAATCCATATACCGATGGTTCGCTGTGACTGAAACCGTTGACCGGCGGCGCAGTGGTCATTTCGGTGACCAACTTGGCGGGCAGGATGCCGCCGCCCAGCAGCAGCCAGTCCCATTTGACCATGTCGAGCACGTCGGAACTGAGCGCGCCCGCAGAGTATAACGCGCTCGGGTCGATAACCAGGGCGGGAACAAGATTGCCTGTGTCATCGCGTGTATATCCGACCGCGTTGGCCCCGGTAGGCGCCGGTCCATAATGAGTTGAGGCCAAGCCGTTTGGCTCAAGGATTCTGCTCTCGATAAAATTGCCATAAGTTGTGCCGGTGACCTTTTCGATCACTGCGCCCAGCACAAACGTGTTGCTGTTGGAATATTCAAAGGCAGTCCCGCTTTGAAAATGCAGCGGCAGCGGTGCGAGCGCGTCGATCACGGTCGATGGCGCCACTCCACTAAACCAAGTCGGCGCCTGCGGCAGTGTGGTATAGTCCACCAGGCCGGCGCTCATGTTCATCAGCGACGCAATCGTTACGTCCCGATCGGTCGACAGCGCAGGAATGTACTTCGAGACCGGATCGTCAATCGATAGCGCCGGTGGATTTTGGTTGGCCAGCATCATGATCGCCGTCGTAGTGAACTGCTTGGTCACAGATGCAATCATGTAGATTGAATTCGGAGTGGCCGGAATGTTCTTGGCGATGTCAATCATCCCGGCGCATTGCGAATACAGGACAGCGCCTTTCCGGCCGATCGCGACACAGAGCGAAGGAACCTTGTTCGTGTTCTGAGCGGTAGCGATCAGCCGATCGACCGTAGGTCCGAAGTCCGGCTGCCCTGAAGCGGAGCCGTCGCAGCCCGCCGCCAGCACTAGCCCAAACAGGCAAGCGATTATCGCCGCCCTCATCCTGAAATGCGAAAATCCGCCGGCGGACTTCTCCAGGTTAGTCAATAAGTTCATCATACACCTGCTCCTCACTCCCTTTTGCATGCCGCGCCGAGCGGCGCCGTCGCTTTTGCCTTCGCCTGCGCGTGGGCCAACCGGACAGTGCTCGGTATCGGCCTCGGCGGCTTCGATTGATCTATCATCACTTCGCATCTCGCATTCGAAAGTGGCGCGGACGTTCCGCCCGTAGCAACCAGCGCACCGCTGCGCCCGCCGACCGGATTGGTTCGGGCAGAAGCAAGCTTTCCGAGAGCTTGCTTCTGCCCGCTGCCGGTCTCTCTCTCCGCCACGCAGATTAGTCGGCCGATGTTTCCCGACTTAGCAAGTCGACGTCACTTTCGGACAAGGGTTTGGAGCACAGTCGCATTACCACGCGCAAGCCGTCGGAGAAGTAGGGATCAATGATAAGAATGGCGCGCTAGCCGCAAAAGCGCACCCGAGGTTGCGGCTGATTGCCGCCTATCCGAATTTCGAGCGCGCCCGGCGTAGGCGCGGGCCGTTTCGGCTCGGTTTGCTTGCGTTTAAAGGTTAGCTGATCTACACTGAACCATATGGTTCAGTGTCAGCCGAGGCTCAACGGAGGATTCGCGGCGCTCTCGGACGCTACACGTCGAGGCATCCTGGAACGGCTCGGACGCGGCGATGCGTCGATCAGCGACCTGGCTTCGAAGTTCGAGATGACCCTCACGGGCATGAAGAAGCACGTGCGGCTACTCGAAGACGCTGGCTTGGTCAGCACGCAGAAGATTGGACGCGTGCGAACGTGCCGGCTTGGGCCGCGCCGTCTCGAGGACGAAACAGCCTGGATGACCAAATACCGCCAGATGCTGGAGGCACGGCTCGACAGCCTCGGCCGATTCCTCGCGCGTAGCAGGGGAGACAAATCATGAGCATATCCAGCAAGAACACGACGGTCAGTGCGCCGACGGATCGCGAGATTCACGTCGAGCGCGTTTTCGACGCCCCACGAGAGCGCGTCTGGCGTGCCATGACAGATCCGAAGCTGCTCGCGCAGTGGTGGGGGCGCGGCAACAGGCTCGTGATCGAGCGTCTCGAAGTCGAACAGGGCGGCCACTGGCGTTTTGTCGAGCACGCTCCGGACGGCACCTACGGATTTCAGGGTCGGTTCCGCGAGGTGTCGCCGCCGGAGCGCCTTGCCATGACCTTCGAATGGGACGGGGCGCCCGGCCACGTTGCGGTCAACACCATAACTTTTCACGATCTCGGCGACGGCCGGACCAAACTGGTCAGCGCCTCCTTGTTCCACACCACCGAAGAGCGCGACGGCATGCTGAAGTCCGGTATGGAGGCGGGCATGAACCAGAGCTACGCGGCGCTCGACAAGGTCCTGGAGTCTCTCTGACGAAGGCGATCGTCGGGGCTAAAATCCAAATCAAAGCGTTACGTTAAGATTTTGGTACTCGTTATCCTCGATATCCGATCTCGGCTGAGGATCGCGTGTTCCTGTTCAATGATCACGGTCCGATAGTCTCCCTAATGTGATGCACTACCTGACAGAACTAAGGTGGACTGCATACGTATGCGCGCTGGGAATCCTCGCTGGGCAACGACGAGAAACTCGCTCCATGGAGAGATCCACCAAAGTGGGACACCGCGCAGGCGTGTAAAACTACAGCGAATTCCCGACCGTGTCGGCGAAAATGGTACATCCAAGCCAGGCCATCGCGTCAACGCTCCGCCGCGAACAACTCACTATGTTGGCGTATATGGCGTCCACACTTTGGCCTAAATTCATTGCATCGATCACGAATTCCATCCATATTGCCTAAAAATTCTGCCAAGTCGGGTGACCGGGATATTGGGCTTTTGGTCCTTGGCCCGATCAGGTAGTTACCTCGAATCGTGCGCGCACCGCCGCGGGCGCATGCTACCGGGCCGATGGCGGTTCAGGTTTTTGGTCTGGCTGCGCCGGCGGGGGCGCTCAAGCGGAGCCGCTTACGGGAGCGCAAGGCCGTAAAGCCCGCGGCCGAGGACCAGCGTCCACCTTTGCTGAGATGATGGAGGCCAACGCGGTGGCGGCAGCGGTGGTTGAAAGCCCTTCAGGGGCCTTCAATCCTAATTTATTAGGTAACAGGTAATAAGATGTGAATATCGTCGAGCGGAGGGAACGTTTGCTATGAAACTCGAACGAAAAAAATTCGAAGAAGAACTGCAAAAGCTTCATGTGGAGCTGGTGAAGCTCCAGGAATGGGTGAAACACAAGGGTCTCAAGGTGATCGTGATCTTCGAGGGACGCGACGCGGCCGGCAAGGGGGGCGCGATCAAGTGCCTCACCGAGCGCGTCAGCCCACGAGTGTTTAGAGTGGTGGCACTCCCCGCGCCCACGGAGCGCGAAAAATCGCAAATGTACGTTCAGCGTTTCATACCCCATCTGCCTGCGGGCGGCGAAGTCGTGGTCTTCGATCGGAGCTGGTACACGAGGCCTTTGACCGAGCGAGTGATGGGCTTTTGCACCGAGGAACAGGCAAGGTACGCCCTCCAGATGGCTCCTTTGCTGGAAGAGGCATTCGTACGGTCGGGAATCATCCTCATCAAGTACTGGTTCGAGGTGAGCCAGGAAGAGCAGACCAAGCGCTTCATGTCCCGGATCAATGACGGCCGCAAAATCTGGAAGCTCAGCCCAATGGACCTCGAGGCTCATCGGCGTTGGTACGATTACTCGCGCGCACGCGATGACATGTTCGCCGCTACGCATACCAAGGTTGCCCCGTGGTACGTCGTTGATGCGGACGACAAGCGGCGCGCGCGGCTTAACTGCATCACACATCTCCTTGGCTTGATCCCGTACAAGGAAGTTCGGCGGGAAAAAGTTAAACTGCCTGACCGCCAGAAGTCCAACGGCTACAAAGAACCCGAGGAGCGGCATTACGTTCGTATCCCCGCCGTGTATCGAGATTGAGCTACGGGATGGCGGTCGGGTGAACTGCTGATGGAAACAAGTGAGGCCAGGTGGAACTTGCTCCGATTCGCCACGGGTGGATGGTGCAATCCGGTTCAGCGTTGTGGATCGGCCGAAGAACTGTCCACTTCCGCGGCTCAGCATGGTTCTGGAGAACAGGCTTGACCTTTATCGCGGCTGTCGCGGATTGAGACGGAGGCCGGAGGACGTGAATCAATGCTGCCTGGTTGCGCTCTATATGCTGGCGGTGACCTTGTGGATCACCACTTCGATTGGCGGAATCGCCCGCGCTCAGACGGCGCCGGCACCTTCCCAACTCAGTGAAGAGGAGAGGCTGGAGCGGGATTTCACTGACCCACTTACGACGCTGCCCCAGCTGCTGATCAGAGATAGTTACTCGCCGGCGAACTTCGGCACGAATGTTCAAACGAACCAACTCATCATTAGACCGATAATCCCGCGCATCCCACCTCACACGTTTCTGCCGTTTGTCCAATTGATCCGGCCGACCTTCACCTTGGTGACGCTGCCAAGTTCCAGGGGCGGAACCCGCACCGAGTTTGGCGATTTGCCGTTGTTCGATGTGGCAGTTCTGCCGTGGCCCGATCGACAAAAAACCGGGCTGTTGATCGGCGTCGGTCCCTCATTTGTGTTTCCGACCGCAACGTCCAAAAGCGCGGGCGAAGGTGCGTGGCAGGCGGGACCAGCGCTGGGAGCCATCTACACCGCCATTCCAGGATTGCTGGTCGGCTTCATCGCTCAGAACCCGGTTTCCTTCGCCTACACGGCAGCTCACCGCCCGCCTCAAAACACGTTTGAGTTCCAACCCGTTTTTGCGTTGCACTTGTGGCAAGAGTGGTACTTGCGCTCTGCGGAGGCGAACTGGTCCATGGGTTGGCATCGGCATTCCCCGACGCTGCTGCCGCTGAGTCTCGGAATCGGCCGCACGTTTGTGCGTCCGCGGCTGCCCCCGATGAGCTTCTTTGTTACGGGGCAATGGACGGTCTATCGTCAATTCGCGCCGATCGCACCGCAGACCACGATAAATTTCGGGATGACCATCGCGTTCCCACACCTCCGGGATTACTGGACCCGGTAGCGCTATTCCGCCGTACCTTGCGTATCCCGCAGGAGTTTCGATCGATGGGCGCTTTGGAAAACTCGCCTATCAGATCCTCAGTGGCACTCAAAATCCATTTTCGCTTTAGGCTAGAAGAACCATCCGGTTTCGGACGACGGACCGAAAATTGCTCCCACAAAGCGCTCCAGCTCTATGTTGAACTTGAGCAGTACATGGTCCGAGTTGCGAGTCAGGCCGAAGCCGGGACCGATGCTGTATTCGATACCTCGCGGTAGTTCGCCCCAGGCTACCGGAAAGATATAGTGCTGTTGATCGGAGAGTTGATCGTTGTCGTCGATAAGGCCGATGCCGCCGTAGAATTCGACTCCCGGCGACAGGTATCGCATCCATCTGTAATACATCCCGTTGGCGTAGCCGAACTCAAAGCCGCGATTCTTGTCCGGTCCCGTGATCGGTTTTTCAAAGATGGGGTTGAAGTTGAAGGTAAAGCGGCCGATGTCCTTCTCGATTATCGGCTTGAACTCGATTTCCAGCTCGGCGTCGTCGAACTGATCGATCTTGTGCCATTCCAACTCGGCGTACCATCCGAGATCGACCGGCAGTACGCCTTCGTCGAAAAGCCTGCCGCGCAGGCGAAACTTCGAACCCGAGTACCAGTAACCGTGCCCGCTCACCTGGGTGTCGTCGATATACGCCGCGGCCTCGATCCGGTCGGTCACTCCATAGGTCAATTCGAGCGCGTTGAACCATGAACCTTGACTCGAGAAGGTGCCCGAGGAAAGACCGCTGCCGGGCGTGTTGTGGCCGTTGGGCACGACCCCATTGAGCATCTCCAATTCAACCATCCCGCGTTGCTCGGTGGCGTAGGGGTAAACTTCGAACTCCCAGGCGTCCACCTGGGAACGAGCCGCCTGCGGACGTAGGAGAAACACGTTCAGCAGACCGCACGTCAATATCGCCACGCGCATGCACCGATTGCTCATCTCACTGCCTGTACTACGCCGGGTCTAATCACGGCGCGTTCCCCATCTGCAACCGTAGCCATCGCTCTAACTCAATTCGCTCCGCCTCGGTAACGCGGGCGTCCGGATGGACCAGCCGGTATTCCCACGGGGGCATGTTTTCCTGTTGCAGGGACCTGTTCATCCAGCGGGCTTTTCGGGTTCGCACCGCAGTGCTGTACAGCGTCCAGTTTGAGAAGTTCATCTCCTTGCGGCCAATCGTCACGTCGCGCACCACCAGCCACGACGCCGGCGGTATGGCGGCATACCAGGGCCATCGGGTCTCGTTCGAATGGCAATCGGAACAACTGCGCCGCAGGATGTTCCGGACTGCTTGGGGAGCCGGCAAGTCGGAGTGCGGTTGCGGATTGGTGAGTTCCACCGGCCAGATTAACGCCGCCAGCAATATGCACAGACCCGAGCCGAGCAGGGCGCGAACGATGACCTTCCAGGCACTCATGGTTCATGTCGGGAAACCTTCGCTACTTGGCGACGATTGACCCCTGAGGAACATCGTTGTGAAAGTCGTCGTAAAAGTCGTAGGTGCCGGCGCTGAGCGCAGGGAGCCGCACATTGATCTGGCCACCTGGATCGACGACCTTCTCTCGATTGAGCTTGAAACTTTCGAATTCGATGGTTTCCTTGGAGCTATTGAGCACCCGTATCATTAGGGGTTGGCCTGCGGGTACGGTGAGGGTTTGAGGAGTGAAGCGACGATTTTCAAAACGTATCTGGGTCTCACTGTTTTCGGCGCTTGCAACGGTGGCAAGGAGCACAAGTGAGAGGCAGGCTATGGTTTGAAGCTGTGATGTTGAGCGCCAACGAAGCATCGCAAGGCATCTCCCAAAGATTGAAATTGAGACCTATTCTCAATATCAGGCGGCCCGTTGTCAAGCGCAATCTCGTCAAAAAATCGGACCAGCGTTTGCGGTACTTTGCGCGGGCGCGCGCGGATGTGGCCGTGGGCAGTCGTGGGACTGAGGGGACGCCTTAAGGTTTAGAGAAACCTATTAATGATGATGGCGATCCTGCGGACTTCAACCGGCCGTTCGGATTGCCGAAAGACGCCCGACGCGCTCGTGTTTGCGCCCAGCCGCGGGTTGAGTAACGCCCTATATGATTCTGTCCGCCGGAGGGATGTGGATGAATTATCTGCTTGTGTTGTGGAACTATCGAATCTCGGCCAGCCTGACGCTGCTGACGGGCATTCTTCTCCTGTGGCAATATCCCGGCGCCAAGGGCACCGCCGGACACATTACACGATGGGCCGCGGCGCTGTTTCTTAGTGTGCTCGTCGTCTACATGAATACCGTTACCGTTATGAATCGGCCGCAAGCACGTATTACGAATGCCTGGCACATACGGTTTTTGGCGTTTCACCAAAATGTGGGATTGATATATTTTGCCTTGATGGCGCTGATGCCTTTTCTCGGTGGATCCTTGATGCTCGCACGAAAACTGGGATCGCGACACTCAACGGTTCTGCGCGCGGCCCATAAGTATGCCGGCTACGCGGCGGGACTATGTTGGCTCGCCTCCAACGTCGCAAGCGAAATCGGCTCCCGCATACCGCGGGTATGAATACGCTCCGCGGTTCATTCAACGTCACCGCAGGACTTATAAATCAAGATTATGGAAGGCAACGATGCGATTGGAAAATAAAGTGGCGATCATCACGGGAGCAGGCGGTGGCCAGGGACGTGCTGCCGCATTGTTGTTCGCCGGGGAGGGGGCGAAAATCGTGGCCAGCGACTGGAATGCGGAGTCTGGCGAGGAGACCGCGGCGCTGGTGAATGCGGCGGGGGGCGCCGCCGTACATATCGGCGCGGACGTCTCCGCCGCTGCCCAAGTGCGCCGGCTTATCGACGGTGCGTTGGAGTCGTTCGGGCGTATCGACGTACTCTACAACAACGCCGGGGTTGGTTATTCCTCAAGTCTTTCGATGCACGATATCCTCAAAACACCTGAAGAAGACTGGGATCGAGTGCTGGCTATTAATCTGAAGAGCGTGTTTCTAACCTGTAAATGTGCTATTCCCGAGATGCTTAAAACCGGCGGCGGTTCGATCATCAATACTTCGTCGGTGGCGGCACTGGTGGGGGGCGAAAATGCCCACGCCTATACCGCCGCCAAAGGCGGAATGATCTCGCTCAGCCGCGCTCTGGCGGTAGAATTCGGTCCGCACAACATACGGGTCAACTGCATCTGCCCCGGCGTGATCGATACGCCGATGGTTGAATCGGTGGTGAGGCCGTTCAAAGATCCGGCCCGTCCATTCCGCATATCGCCGATTCGACGTTTGGGAACGCCCGAGGACATCGCCTACTGCGCCCTGTACCTGGCATCGGAGGAATCGAGCTTCGTGACCGGTGCAACGTTCGTGATCGACGGCGGGATTACTGCCCGCTAAAAGACAATTGCATGGCCATCGGGCTCACGTTCCAAGAATTCCAACTTCCCTCTATTACTTAACGACTACTCCGGGGGTTGAACCTCGGAGACTTCCGGGTTTCCGACGAGGTTCCGGCTTCAAGAACTGCGCGGTGAGCGTGAGTTGGCCGAACAAAGACGGATAATCAGGCGCGCTGAAGAGACTCGCGCGGCAGACCGCGCGATATCGTTCGCTTCGTTCCGGATGACGGTGCGCGGCTGGTAAAGCCGCAAGCAGCCGAAGAAATAATTTACATTTGTGCCCTGCCAAGGCACACCTGTGCCTCGATTTATCACGTCCTGTTTGTGCCAGGAGCGGCACCGGTAGCGCATCACCGGTTTACCAGGCAACACGAAGATATTGCTGCGCGCGAAGCTCTAGCCATTTTGCACTTCGCCGCAGGCGGCGTGTTGCCGGCAGGGCGCCCGTTGCGGCGCTGGCAGTCATGCCCATCTCAACAGGAGGCACAAGGTGATGACGGTTGAACCATCAATGGCAAGGAACGCGAAGTGGGTACTACTCGCCGCACTGGCACTAGGGTGGATCATGCCGGGCTCCGCGGCGGCCAATCCCGGCGGCTATAGCTTTACCAGGATAGCGGCGCTCGGCGATACCGCTCCGGGCGGAGGCACTTTCATCGACGGCTTCGAGCCCACGATGATCAACAGCCGCGGAGACGTGACTTTCGGCACTGACCTGACTGTGCCGGACCCGGGAGACGAAGGAATCTTCCTGATAAGGAATGGTAAGGTTTCACCTCTTGTCCTGCCGGGCGAATCCGTTGCCGGTGGCGGCGTTCTCGACTCAGCCTTCCATAGTCCCTTCGAGGTGTCTATCAATGACAACGGAGACGTGGCGCTGGATTACTATGCAGCGCCGTTGCCTGCGGTCATCACCCCGTTCGGACTCGACGCCGGTATCTATCGCTTCTCACGCACTACCAATTCGCTGACGCCGGTGATCGTGCCCAACTCTACTGCTGCCCCGGGCGGCGGGACCTTTGTAGGCTCCACTCCACATCCTAGCATCAACAACCGCGGAGAAATCGCGTTCGCCGGGATGCTAACCGATGCGGACATCGATCCCGGCACACCGCCGGGGTTCGATGGACTTGGCGTCGGTGTCTTCCTGCAAAAGGACAAGAGTGGGTCGATAGTGACTGTGGTTAGGCCGGGCGATCTGGCACCCGGCGGAGCCACTTTTGATTATGCGCAAAATCCCTGGATCAATGACGCTGGGGATATTGCCTTCGGCGCGCACCTTGCGGGCGAGACGTGTATCGACTTCGGAAATCCGCAGTCGGTTTTTGTTCAATGCGCCGAGAGCATATATGTCAAGCGGGCTGCGCGAGGCAGCATCGAATCAATCGCTCATCAGGGTGACCCTGCCCCGGGCGGCGGGACTTTTGACTATGCTTTCGGGCCGATACTCAATAGCCGCGGCGACATTGTCTTTGTCGGCGACTTGACGCCGCCACCGAATTTAGGTTCGGACCTGGGAATATTCCTACGGTCCGGCGGCATGTCTATTCCGGTGGCGCGTCCCGGTGACGCGATGCCGGGCGGCGGACACCTTCTTACGGTGTCATTCTTCTTCAGTACCTACGGCTTGAATAACCGTGGAGATGTCAGCTTCCTGGGTGCTGTTGACACCGACGTCAATGGCGATGGACTTCCCGACATTGGGCTCTTCGTGTGGTCGCATGGCGTGCTTCATCTGGTGGCTCGAACGGGTACGGTTATTCCGGGTGTGGGTACGGTGGCGAACCTTAACTATCCGGCGTTTGTCGGCGCTCCGCCCGCCGATATTTACGATTCAGCGGCGATCAATGATAGCGGCGAAGTGCTTTTTGACGCGATGATGGCCGACGGTTCCGTAGTTCTACTTATCGCAAAGCCGCAGCCGTGAGGTTCTTGTCGGCTGCCACTCGGTAGATGACCGCCAAGGACATCGCGACCGAGCCGGAGAAATGCCCAGAGTTTGAAAATCGAATAACCCGCGGCGCTGGCCCCAGGCGCTTCAAGGCAGCCGAATCGCGCGGGACGCCGGATGCCAGAACGTCTTGCCATCGACGCCGCCGGTGGGACCGGCGCCAAGGACGGGCTTGGATAAATCAATTCGCAGCAAGTACAGCGGTATTGAGTTTCGAGGCTGCTGGCGATTATCGGTGCGGGCGTCAGCGAGCAAGTATGCAAGATTGCGCTGCTGGTCAATCGCTATGCCCGGCGGCATACCAAGGACCTCAAGCTGAAGTGTTGCACCATTGGCAATGCTCTTTGGAATCACCGAGGCGGCGAGAGTGTAAACTGAATGGTCGTCCGGTTTCGACCCTGATCCGGGCTGGCCATTATTGTTCAGATAGTCCGTGGCCCGCAGCGGCCGCCGGGGAAGCTGGACCAGTTTGAAATTCGATCCGAATTTATCGACTAACAGAGCCTGGTGCGTTACGCAGTTAATCGCCGCCAGGCCGCCGGGACCGTCACCGACGGGAGCGACGAAACCCAGACCCATAGCCGCCACGCTCCGGGCGCTGCCCGGACTTGCTTCCGTATCGAGAGAAGAGAAATTGTAGGCATAAGTGATATCGGCGCCATTCTCCAGGCTCTCGACCAGGATGTTTGTGGTTCGGTCGAAAGCGCTGCTTTCGTAGATTCCTTCATTGGGGGGAATCTGAAAATCAAACTGCGCAAACGGAGTGTGCCAGGTGTCGACCAGCTCGCTCGAGCCTCTGGCGGTGACGAGCGCCAGCCCCGTCCTGGAATTGAGAGCTATTGATTCAGTGTTGTAGTGCAGTCCAATGATCGAATGGGGGTCCCAGACCGGCGGACTTCTTGAAGTGTCCAGGACGCCAAGAAAACCGGAGGTGCCGGCCAGCGCGCGGTTGGCTTTGGGGTCTTCCACGATGCCACCGTTTGTGCCGAGCGCGAACAGACCGGGAAGAGCCACTGTGTTCTTCAACGAGTGCGCCACGGCGTCGATCTCGTACGCGAAAACCTGAAAGGAGGCCAAGCCCGTGGCCAGTATCGTTTTGTTGTTGGGGTTGTATGTCACCGATTGCGCAACGCGCGCTCCCGGCAACGAGATGGTCTTGATCATCGGATTGGCGGCATCCGCGCTTAGATCCACGACCGCCAGTTGCGCATTGCCGCGGCTGTCCTGGGTATAAATCGATACGTACCCAGTGTTGTGTTCCGGATCGATTCCGATTGCCTCCTCGGTGCCGCATGGCTGCGGGAAGGTTTCGGAAAACGCCGGAGTACTGGCGTCCCCGCCTGGGCTCTGGCATCCGGTCAAGCTCGCCAGCCCTGCCAGCGCGACGGCGACGGCAAGTCCATTCAGCGCGCTACTCCGAAGCGGAGGAAACCGAACCCTGAAACGGGCGCCACGAGCGAGCGAACCTTTGCGGTCCGCTCTTTCGCGCAATGACGCGATACCGCTGTGCGAACTCACCTTAGCGGCGGGTGCTTCCCCGCAGGGCGATGGCCGACATTACGTGAGTGGGACCGCCGCTCAGCGCAGCCGAGGCCGGGAGCACTTCATACGGCCGCATCATTTCGTTGTCCTCGTGTTCCAGGATATGGCAGTGCCAGACGTAGCGGCCGGTGTAGCCCTCGAATTTCGCGATCACCCGCGTTACTTTGTCGGGCTCCGCGAGCACGACGTCCTTCCAGCCAACCTCCTGCGCAGCGGGTGGCTCGGGCGCACTAAGGTAGGTGAGCTTTCCCTCGTGGAGAAAGACGTCGTCATGATACCTGCGCCGATCGATTACCTGGAAGTTGATCATATGGATGTGAATGGGATGAGCGTCGTCGGTGGCATTGACCAGGTTCCAGATTTCCACTGTATCGATCACCGGATTTTCCGTGATGGGAGCGCTCCAGTGCGCGTTTTCCAGCAAGTCGATTATTGGGGCACCCATAGCGTCGCGCACTTCGACCAGCGCAAGGTCTCGGACCTTGACCGCCGTCGATGGGTCTATCGGCGCATAGGGCAATAGTTTGGAGGGAATCACGCTGGCGTCTTTACCGGAGGCGGAGGTGCCCACGCGAAATTGCATGAGGTTGGGCGGAACGACCGCGCCGCCGCGCGGATAGGGTGCGGGTGCGTCGTTTTTCATCACGACCTGCCTTCCCGCCAGTTTGGAGAAATCGACTATGACGTCCGATCGTTCGGAGGGCACCAGCAGCAACCGGTCAAGCGCGACCGGTTCCGGCGCCAAGCCCTGGTCGGTCCCGATTTGAATGAAGGGTTGCCCAGAAGACAATGTGAGGCCCAAAAAGCGCGCGTTACATTGGTTGAGAATCCGGAATCGATATTTGCGCGGTTCCACTATCAGGTAGGGGGTCGCGCGGCCATTGACCAGCATCGTCTCCCCGAAGAACTCCGGGATGTGCGGTGTCCCCGGCCTTCCTGACACCGGATAGCTGAGCTGCCCGTTCTCGTCGAAGGTCCGATCGGAAATCATAAGCTCAAGGTCGTATGCTCCCGACGGCAGGTTCAGACTCCGCTCGAAGTCGTCATGGATGATGTAGAAGCCGGCAAGGCCGGCGAGGTTGTTCAAGCGGGTGATACCGATCGCGTGATCGTGATACCAGAGCGTTGCCGCGCGCTGATTGTTGGGATAGGTGTACAGCGCGGCGCGTCCCGGACCGTACCAATCGTCGGGATACCCGTCGCTCGCGGCAGGTACGCGGCCGCCATGGAGATGAGTCACGTTGCGGACGTCGGGCAGGCTGCTACCGGCGCCGTGGATTGAATGATCGATCGGCAGAAAATGCCGCTTCGGAAGGTCATTGATCCAGCGGACCCGCACGGTTTGGCCGCGCTGCGCATGTATCGTGGGGCCTGGCATGCTGCCGTTGAAGCCCCAAACATAAGTGGGCGGCAGATCGCGATGAAGCCGGGTGCGGAACGCGCCCATCGTCATCTCATAGTGCGCGGCAGGCTCCTCGACTCCAGGCACTCGAATGAGGCCGGTAGGCCGCGCACTGCTGATCGTTTGGATCGGAGTAACGAAAGGCGCGAGTGCGCCGCCCTTAAGCGCCGGCCTGCTGAAAGGCTGCCTTGGCCGAGGATGTGCGTGAAATGATGTTGCCTGCTCGGCGAGCGCCATATCAGGGTTCGCGCCATGAAGTCCCAAGGGAAGGGCTGCTCCCAAAAGCAAACCCTTGCGCAGAAGTTCCCGCCGGCGGATCAAGAACGGTCTGGTCATGCTGAAAACGATAGTGGGAATTATTCTCAATAAAGCGTGAAGTCAAGATCGTCGGGCGAGCGTAAGCTTCGGGGCGCGCTGCACTAGCCGTGTGGACATTACCGGAATGCGAAGGGTTAACGGGTAAGATTGCGAACGCGCTTACCGGATTGCATGATCTCGTGGCGATGTCGGATTTGAGTGCAGCGTCTTTGCGCCTCGGGATCTTTCTGCCGCAGCTTCAGCGATGAGATTGACGGTGCGTGCTTGCGCGGTTTTGGTGCGCCGGCTGATTGGCCATTGTCCTATGTTGGTTGTGCTGGCCGCGGCGGCTGTAGTGATCGTCCGGGACTTTCTCTGCTTCATTGCCAATCCACGGCCGCTGTGGCGGGGCATGGTCCACGATCGGAACAGTCATTATGAGTTTGCCCTCAAGCTGGCGCTTGCCCTACGCGGCCTCCAACCAATCAGATTTGTTTCGATCGCACTGGGCCAGTCCAAAGTCTGGCCGCCTGTGCATGGCTTCCTGACCGCGTTGCTTATCGCGCCATTGGGTCCGGATTATCGCGTGGCGGTGATACCTTCGCTGCTCGGATGGGGCATGACGGCCGCATTCGCATTCCTGGTGGCGAAAAGAATCAGCCCGGCGGGCGCCCGCGCCGCCGCAACGATCTCCGCCGCGCTGGTATTGGCAAGTCCCGCTTACCGCGACTACGGCACCGATATCATGCTGGAGAGCCTCGGCGCCGGACTTACGATGATGGTGCTGTATTTCTATGCGGTTGCCAGACAGGAGGAGTCGGTGCGCTCCTGGCGCAATCTTTCCATCGCGCTCACGATTTTATTCTTCGAGAAATACAATTTCTGGTTGCTTGCAGTGCTGGCGCTCGGCGCGGCGGAGATTTTGCGCTGGTGCACAGCGACGCCCGCCCCAATTCGAAAAGCCGCGCGCGCGTTTTCAGGCAAGGTGAACCGTGATGCGGTGATTCGCGAGCTCGGTCATCCACTTAATCTTTTGGCTGCCGCGATGCTGCTCTTGATGGGCGCCATTTGGGTCCGGGGACCGCGGCCGGTGCAAGTAGGCCCTTGGAACATATCGGTCTATCCGCCGCGCGACGTGCTCACGGCGGCCTACGCGGCATTGGCGCTCCGAGTGATGCTGGCCGCGCCGCGGGGATGGTGGCGAAGGTTCCGAGCGTCATCTCGCGCCCGGTCCCAACTGATGCTATGGCATGTTCTGCCGGTAGCGGTTTCGTTCCTCCTGCCCGGCCGGCTATGGATGTTCCTGTGGTATGTGGGACCCCTTAATCATGCCAGCACGGTGCCGGTATTCGGTTTGCGCTGGGCGCTCAATTACTACACTCACGCCGCGGTTTACGAATACCATCCGGCATCGTGGATCGCGTGGATGGTGGGCGCTGCTTTTCTGGCCGCCGTAGTGAGTTGCCGTAATTGGCTTCCCGGTGGCACCGCCGTAGTTGCGCTCGCGATAATCGGCGGCGCGGCGGTGTTGGTGCATCCGAATCAGCAAAACCGCTACCTCTTCTCGTGGTTCGCCGCCGTGTGGGTCGCCGCGGCAACCGCGGTTGTGGCGACCATTTACAGCTGCCGCCTGCCGGTACCCTTCCGTATCCGTGATCCGATCGCGGGGACCGTGGCTGGAGTGGCGTTCGTGACGCTGATGATTTACGCATGGAAGCCGCCTGCGATACGGCCCGGTTTGAGCGATTTGGATTTGAGCGACGCTTATCTTCCGACGCTCAAGCCCTTCCGACAAGTCACATTCCTCTCCAACATGCCGATCGGTTCGTTCGTGACCTGGACTTATCTGGAGCGATACCGGCGCGCCGGCGCTGCCGTATGGCCGCTTAAGGGCTCGGATTTTTCGCCCACAATGGGTGCGCAATCATTTACCGAGCTTGCAGTTGAAGGCACTCGCGGCGAGGCCGTTATCTTCGTCGACGTGCCCGCCGGCTCGCCAGATTACATGCCGCTGTCGGATTACTCGGGTTGGAAGAAGCTGTGCGACGCGGTGCGCTCCGATCCGCGCTTGCATGTATCGAGGGTCTGGGAAATCGCATCTCACGACGTGAAAATCACGATGTGGACGCGGGCGAGAACCGGCCCGCGGTAATCGCGGCGGCGCCCTTTTCGCGTCCGCCCTCGCACCATCCGCAGTGATAGCGTATCTCACAAGCCTGGAGATGTGGGGTTGGATAGCTTACCGGCTTGAACATTCATTGCGATTCGGAGGTTCCAATGAACAGCGATACACAGCGCGCGCACGCTCGAGCGTTTCGCGCGATGCACGACCGCTCGCGGCTGCTCATTCTTCCCAATGCGTGGGACGCGATGAGCGCGCGGGTCATCGAAACCGCCGGCGCGCGCGCGATAGCGACCAGCAGCGCCGGGCTGGCGTACTCGCTCGGCTATGCCGACGGTGAATACGCGCCACGCGAGGAGGTCATTCAGGCGATCGGCCGAATCGCGCGCGTGGTTCATGTTCCGCTCAGCACGGATATCGAATCTGGATTCGGTGCTGATGAACGCGAGCTTGCCGACATGGTGGCGGCGGTTATCGACGCCGGTGCAGTAGGGATCAACCTTGAAGACTCAACCGGCGACCCCGCGCATCCGCTGTACGAACTCGAAACCGCGGTGGCGCGCGTGCGCGCCGCCCGGACGGCAGCGGAGAAAAGCGGAATTCCTCTCGTAATCAACGCTCGTACCGACGTCCTCATCACGCTCAAGGGCGATCGCGCTGGGCTGCTCGAGGAATCGTTTCGCCGCGCCAACGCTTTTCGCGCTGCAGGAGCGGACTCATTGTTCCCGCTCGGTCTTGGCGATGCGGAGGAAATCTCGCGCGCAGCGCGCGCGATCGACGGTCCGATCAACGTTATCTTCCGGCCCGGCATTCCTCCAGCCGCAGAGCTGGCCCGGCTCGGCGCCGCCCGCCTGAGCATGGGGAGCGCGGTGGCGCTTGCCGCGGCGACGCTCACGCGCCGCATCGCGCAAGAGCTACTGAGCGAGGGCACTTATTCGATGCTCGGGACGGGGTTCACCCATGTCGAGTTCAACGCGCTGATGTCCGAAGCATGAATCGGTGGCAGGATCAGTCCTGGGAGCGCACGGCGATCAGGTCGGAGAGCAGGGCTTGGGGCGACGCCGCGAGCGTCAAGCCGAACTGCGCCGCGTCCTTCTTAAGCTGGGGCGTTGATCGCTCGCCGGTGAAGAGCAGGATCGGGATCTCAAGGTGCGTGCTGCGCAATTTGCGCACCGCTTCGCGCAGCGCAGCGCCGTCCCGACCTCCCCGCCCGCTCAAATCGATCACCACCCAGGCGTAGTTTCCCTTGACCGCTTCAATGGCCGCTGCGTCGCTGGAGGAAACCGTGGTCACCTGGACGGCCAGCCGCGTGAGCGTGGGGATGAGTGTGGAGAGGTCTCGCCGCTCTCCGCTCCACAAAAGCCGGGTCGTGGCGAGACTGCCGGCGCCGCGAACCTCTTTGTAGTCTTCGTTCAGCGACTTCAAGAATGCGGCCAGCGGCGCCAGATCGGTTTCATGCAGGGAGATTCGTGCCAGTTCGGGAGCCGCATTGCGCAAGCGTCCGTGCCGCGCCATGGCGGAGCTCAAAGGGTAGAATTTCAGGACGTCCTCGAGAGTCGCCATCGATCCGGTATGCAGATAAGGCGCCGATTGGCCGAGATCGCGCAGCGTCGGCGTTTTGAACATCGCCACGGTTAGTGGCAGCAGCGCCGCACTGGAGCATGCCGCGCCGATCATCGAAAACTCCCCGCACAGGATCTTGCGCAGCGGCGCTTGCGGCGCTGGCAGATCGGGATTGCCAAGCACGTTCCACACGCCGAGGTCGGTAAAGCCAGGGCGGTCCGGCGCCGCCACGGATCGGTAAGGACCGATCGCATCGGGATGTCCCGATGAAGCGGGCAGGAATCGCTCCGGCGCGCCGTTGCGCCGGGCAAGATCGGGAATTTGCAGCTTTGCAAACGCGCCGGACCCATGGACGGCGTCGTATTCTAGTTGTGAAACGCCGGTGTTGTGGAAGCGGAAATCGGTAAAGTGCGGCGGAGTATGACAGCTCACGCAATTGCCGGCCGTCCCTCGCCCGCCGGTGGATGACTCGGCAAGAAAAATTTTCAACCCCGCCAATTCCCGCGGTCCGAATTGAAAATCCTGGGCGTGAAAACGGAAACGGCCGTCAAGGTTGGTGACGTAGCGGGTCGGCCTCAGTTCGGCGAGCATCGCGCGCAGCCGGCGCGCATATGAAAGGTCGCTTTCGCCGGCCGCTGGCGACCGCGGCAGCCGGTTCCTTGCCAGGAAGACATCGTAGGGGGAGCCACTATGGCGCCCCGACGCGTCGGTGGAAAAGCGCAGCGAATCCATGTAAGCGGCGATCAGACGGGCGACGGTGTCGAGAATCTGCCCGTCGCCGGCCCTCGTGATATCGAGCCGGAAGGCGGGCGGCAGCCGGAGTTGGAACGGTGCGGGCGCCGTGCCCGCACCCAGTGCGAAGCGGTAGGGTATCCTTCCATACTGGCGGCCTAGTTCGTCCTCGCCGTCGTCGCCGCGGATTACGGACGCGATATGCGCGACGGCAACCGCACGCTCCGACGGCATCCAGCCGAGATTACGTCCGGTAAGCGTGGCGCGGACCAGTTCTTCGCGCGAGGCAAACTCGCCGTCATAGTGCAGCATCAGCGGAACATCGCGGGGTATCGTCGCGTCCACCATGGTGGGCGAATTGCGCACCGTGGTCATGACGCCATCTGCGCGCGCGGGGACCGGGCTGCGCGCCGAGAAGTCGGTGTAGGCGCGCACTCCGCCAGGATGGGCGTTTTGCAACTCGTCCACGAGATGACAGGTCCGGCAGCTGAATCCGCGCGACGGCGCTGCGGGCGTTGCATTTGCCTCCTCCTGCCCCGCTCGGCGGATGTGTTGATCGGCAAAGAATTGGCGAGAGAACCTGGTTTCACGAAAGAGCCGTTCGCCCAGCACAACTTCCGCGGGAACCCCGATTGAGGGCGCGGCGGCCGCGGCGATGCCCTTAACGGCCGTGTTCAGCACCATCAGCAACACCGGCGCCATTGCACCGAATAGACGAACAACTGTCGCAATGCGACTGGGCGTGATTGGCGCTCGAGCCGTCATGAAGAGGTCGGTTCGCTTTGAGGGGGACCCGAAAGCGCGCTGCTAATTCGCCGGCAATTCGCGCTGGCCCAGGCAAAGTCCCATCCAGCGATTGTAGCGGGCCTTGGCGCTTTCCGAGCGAGGCTTGGTCTCGTTCCACCCAGGCGGCATCTTGTTTGGACCCGGATTGAAGCCGGTTGCGGTGGTGGCCCATTGACTGCAGTCGTTTATGTCGCTTTGCGATGGGGCGTGCCGCCTCTGGCCTGATGCGGCGGCGTAAGGGGGCTCCATGGACTGCGCCCGGGAGCGCAGGGGTGCGAAAAGCGCGGCCGGCGAAAGCAGCATCGCGGCCAGAGCGAACGCGGACATCCGGGGTGAACAGCTAGACGACATAACTAGATTTCCTTTAACATGAATTGATATTACACTTACCAGCTTATCCGCACAAGACGGTCGCGGCAGGGAAAAAACGTCTCTTTTTAAGGCTGCAACGCTTCCAACCTCTTGGTTCGGGTCATTTTCATGATCTCTCGGCGGCACAACAACTTGCCTCTTGACTAAATTTTACTTGATTTAAATTATCTGACATAGTAAACGATTATAGGTCATGAGCTCGTCTATCGTGGAATGTCTGCTGTGATTAAGGTTGTTAAAATTCAGAGAAGAAACTCAGGGCTGGCTTTTTCGGCGCTGGGTGTGTGCCTCGTTATCGGACTGGTTTGGCAGGCATGGGCCCAGCAAGTCCAAAACCCAATTCAGGCGGAAAATGCCCGCGCCGGAACCACGGCATGGCAGCTTTCCAACTCGGCCGACAACCAGGAGATCGAGGGTTACGCGAACCTCACCAGCGTGAATCGTGGCGCATCAATCCGCTTTTACGTCAACACCAGCGAGTCGGCCTACACGATCGAAATTTTCCGGATGGGATGGTACGGGGGCCTGGGCGGCCGGCGGGAAACTCAGCCGGTTACCTTTCCGGGAATCGCGCAGCCGATGCCGGCGCCGGATCCGGTCACCGGTATGGTCGAATGCAACTGGACGAGTCAATTCACGCTGACCACCAGCAATCCTTCGGACCCAACCGACTGGGTGAGCGGCGTGTACCTGGCCAAGCTCACCGGACGAGATTCAGGCAAGAGCAGCTGGATCATCTTCGTGGTGCGCGATGACGCGCGCGGTACGGACCTGCTCTACCAATTGCCGGTGTCCACGTTCGAGGCTTACAACGAATGGGGCGGCAAGTCGCTTTACGACTTCAACAGCACCAACGGCGTGCCCGCGGTCAAGGTTTCCTTCAACCGGCCCTACGCCGCAGACCGCTGGAACGGCGCCGGCGATTTCTTCGACTATTCCTATTCGCTGCTCCAGTTCCTTGAACAACAGGGCTATGACGTCTCTTACAGCGGCAGCGTCGAAACGCACACCAGTCCGCTGTTGCTGCTGCTGCACAAGGGCTTTCTGTCCGTGGCGCATGACGAGTACTGGTCGTGGGAGATGCGCCAGAACCTCACCCACGCGCGCGATCTCGGGATTAACCTGGGATTTTTCGGCGCCAACGACATTTACTGGCAGATACGCTTTGAGCCCAGTCCGATTACGGGCGATGCCAACCGCACGGTGGTCGGCTACAAGGACAGTTGGCCGCAGGATCCGATGGCAGCCAATCCGTCGACCTATTTTCAGATTACCAACCGCTGGCGCGACGATAATGCCAGCCTTGTGGGCCTGCCCGAGGATGCGCTGATCGGAGAGATGTACAACGAGAAGGAGCCGATGAGCGTTGACGTGCTCATCGGCAATACCTCGAACTCCATCTTCAACGGCACCGGGCTGTCGCCGGGTGCCCATCTGACCAACCTGGTCGGCTACGAAGCGGATCGGCTCTATTTCAACGCGCCGGTCGGCACGCAGCAGATCACCCACTCGCCGTACGTTTTCACCGACGGAACGCTCAACTTCTCGGATATCACCATGTACCAGGCGGCCAGCGGCGCCGCGGTCTTTGCCACCGGCTCGATGCAATGGAACTGGGGGCTGGCACAAGGCATCCAATCGAGGTCTTTCGTCAGCGCCGCCGCCCAGCAGATGACGCGAAATGTGCTGGACCGCCTGATTGCACCGCCGACGCCGCCCAGTGTTTACGTCGGCCTGCGCGGCGCCGCCAGTGCCAGTACGTCGGGCGCCAGCAGCCAGCTCAGCGTAAGCGCACCGGCAGGATTGGCGGCCAACGATGTGATGCTCGCGCAGATCGCGGTGCGCGGCGGCAGCAACACCGCAATCACGCCGCCCCCCGGATGGAGCCTGGTGCGGCGCGATAACCAGGGCACCACCATCGCGCAGGCCATATACAGCCGCATCGTATCCGATCCGAGCGCCGAGCCGTCGGCCTACTCATGGAATTTCAGCAGTTCCAATAATGCTACGGGCGCAATCATCGCGTATCTGGGGCTGAGCAATGTGGCGCCGGTGGACGCCAGCAGCGGCCAGGGAAACACCAGTTCAACCAGTATCACCGCGCCCTCGACCGTGGTGCCGAGCGGGCATACGGGCGACCTGCTGGTGGCCTTTTTTTCGACCGCAAGCGCCACGCAGCTGACCCTGCCCACGCCCACGTTGCCGCGATTGAGTTTCAGCGCCAGCGGCGGCAGCCTCAGTGCCGGCGCGTCCGATCTTCTGCTTGCTTCCGACGGGGTCACCGGCAGCGAAGTCGCGGCCGCGGCAAATTCGGCGGCCAGCGCGGGCGCGCTGATCGCCTTACTGCCGCAACCGAGCGCATCTCCAACCCCCGCTCCGACGCCATCGTCGGGCGCCACACCTTCGATCACGCCCAGCGCAACTCAAGGCGGCGCCACGCCAACTGCTGCCATCACGCCGCTCCCGACCCAGACGCCAACATTGAGCCCGACGCCGACCTTCACGCCGGCTGCGACTCCGGTGGCGACACCAACGGCAGGCACTGGCCTGGTTTTGCTGCGCGGGGTGGGAACCGGCAGCACCGCGGCGGTCAGTAAGACCCTGACGGTCAACGTGCCGGCGGGCGTTCAGCCCAACGACTTGATGATCGCCCAGATCGCGGTGCGTGGCGGCAGCGGCATAGCGATCACACCGCCCCTGGGATGGAGCCTGGTGCGGCGCGATAATTTCTCCACTTCCATTGGTCAGGCCGTTTACAGCCGCGTGGTGCCCGCCTCGCTCCCGGAACGCTGCCAGCTACACCTGGAATTTCAGTGGTTCGAACGATGCGGCGGGAGGTATCGCGGCCTATTTTGGCGCCAATGCTGCAGTGCCGGTGGAAGCCAACAACGGTCAGGGTAACTCTAGTTCAACCAGCATCACCGCCCCGTCGCTCGCAGTGGCCGCCGGCAACAATCAGGACCGGCTGCTGGGTCTGTTTGCGATTGCGAACAGCTCTACAGTTACAGTTCCAGCCGGAACCGCGGCGCGCTGGAGCTTTCATGCCGCGGGCGGTGGAATTGGCGTAGCTGCCTCCGATGTCCAGCTTGCGTCGTCCGGGCCGACCGGCAACCTGATCGCCGTCTCCGCCACCGCTGCAAACAACACTGGCGCCCTGCTTGCCTTGTTGCCTGCTCAAAGTGCGTCGGCGACGCCAACGCCAAGCCCGATCGCGAGCGGCACGCCAACGGCGATACCATCGCCGACGGCAACAGCAACCAGCACCTCGACGGCTGTGCCCACGGCGGTACCGACGGATACGCCAACCGCGACACCGTTGCCGACCGCAACGGCGACTGACACTCCAACACCTACGCCCAGCGCTGTACCGACTGCTACGGCGACGGCTACACCGTCGCCTAGTGCCGCACCCACTGACACGCCAACGCCCACGCCGACTCTAGTCGCGACCGACACTCCAACCGTGACGCCGTCGCTGAGTCCGGCGCCAACCGACACTCCGACCGCAACGCCGACGTTGGCCCCAACCGGCACTCCAAGCGCCTCGCCCAGCCCTGCGCCAACGTCCAGACCGGTCACTTTACGCGCCGCCAGTACGAACAGTACGAGCACCACCAGCGCTCAGTTGCAGTTGAACGTTCCGGCCGGAGTACAAACCAACGATTTGCTAATCGCGGAGGTTGCAGTACGTGGCGGCAGCCGGCTGGTGATCACCGCACCTTCAGGATGGACCTTGGTGCGGCGCGACGATTCGTCGTCGTCGGTTGCGCAGGCGATTTACCAGCACGCAGTGGCGGGCGCGTCTTCCGAGCCTTCGAGTTACACGTGGACTTTCAGCAACGCCAATGACGCGGCGGGAGGAATTCTGGCGTACACCGGAGCGTCAATTGTGACGCCGGTTGACGTGAGCAACGGCCAGGGTAACGCCACTTCGGCCGCTATCGCGGCGCCGTCTGTGACGATACCGGCGGGTCACAACGCGGATCTGCTGCTGGGCCTATTCTCGATCGCGAACAGCTCCAGTGTGACGGCGCCTGCTGGCATGGCGCAGCGCTGGAGCTTTCATGCCGTCGGCGGCGGAATAGCAGTCGCGGCAGCGGACCTGCAGTTGGCGGCAGCGGGAGCCACCGGCAATCAGACGGCGACGGCCGCCACTGCGGCAGCCAACGCCGGCTCCCTGGTGGCCGTACTGCCACAATAAAAAGAATGCCCGCAATGGGGCTTATCCAAGGAGAGAACATGGAACCGAGACCGACACGACACAAGAATGGCAAGCGCCCCGGCGCGTCCGATAGTGAATTCAGATCGGTTATGACCATTCGAGAGGCAGCCGCGTTTTTGCATTGCCACACATCCACGCTTTACCGTCTGGCCGAGCGCGGCCAGATTCCCGCTTTCCGGCTTGGTGGCGGTTGGCGCCTTACCTGGGAAGCTCTCGAGCGCTGGATGCGCAGCCGCTCAAACGAAAAATAATTGCCTGACAAAATGGGCGGCCCCAAATCGGGGTCGCCGACCCATTCCAGCATCCGCCGCGCCCTCGCTCATCAGTGCGGGCCGAGAATTCTCGGAACCTGTGCTGGGTAGTTCGATTTGACGCCGTCTTTCTTCATTCGAAGAGAGAGGACGGAGGCAGCGTAAATTCCCTTTCTGCGCCAATGAGTTTCTACATCGGAAACTCTTACCATAACCCTCTCCTGAACCAGGGAGAGGGCGCTTTACGTAACTAACCCGAAGAGGCCGGGCAGAGGTAGCACGCAGCGGACCCTAAGGCATTGGCTCTCGTTCAGCGGCATTTGGCGACCGATGCGCTGGAAGATGTTGTCGCCCTGGGGCTCTGTTGAACCTCCACCGACCGGTTCGATGCTTCCTGGTGATGCGCCGCTAAGCCATCACGACTTGATGCGACGGCTTGCGGTAAGGCGCTGTGACGTTGTGTGTATCGACCACCAGCTTGGCGTGGCGCAGGATCAACTCGTAATCGACGCTCGAATGATCAGTCACGATCACCACCGCGTCGGCGGCTTCCACGGACTGAGCGCAAAGATCTTCGGAGCACAATACCTGTTCCAGATGGCGGGTTTGGAGACGCGGCACTAGCGGATCGTGGTAGCTGACCCGCGCCAGGCGCTGGTGCAGCAGTTGGATGATCCGGATGGCGGGCGATTCGCGAACGTCTTCGACGTTGCGCTTGTACGCCGCTCCGATCAGTAAAATCCTGGCCCCGTTCAGGGCCTTTCCCTGCAGGTTGAGCCCCTGTGTCAGGCGGTCAACGACATGCTGCGGCATCGCGGAGTTGATCTCACCCGCCAGTTCGATGAAGCGCGTGCTGAAGTCGAACTGCTGCGCCTTCCAGGTCAGGTAGAACGGATCAACCGGAATGCAGTGGCCGCCCAATCCGGGTCCGGGGTAAAAAGGCGTAAAACCGAATGGCTTGGTGGCGGCGGCCGCGATGACTTCCCAAACGTCGATTTCCATCCGCTCCAGCAACAGCTTGAGTTCGTTGATCAGCGCGATGTTGACGCAGCGATAGATGTTTTCGAGCAGCTTCGCCGCTTCCGCCACGCGCGCCGAGGAAACCGGAACCACGCGCTCAACCAGCTTGCTGTAAGCGGCGACGGCGACCGCGCCGCAGGCTGCGGTCACGCCCCCAACGATTTTGGGAATCGTCTGGGTCGAGTAGCTGGCGTTGGCCGGGTCTTCGCGCTCGGGCGAAAAGGCCAGAAAATAGTCCTCTCCCGCCTTCAACCCAGACGTCTCGAACAACGGCAACAACACCTCGTCAGTCGTGCCCGGATACGTGGTGCTTTCCAGGACCACCAATTGACCCCGATGCAGGTGCTCGGCCACGGCTTTGGCGGTGTTGACCACGTAGGTCAGGTCCGGCGTGCGGCCCTCTCCCAGTGGAGTAGGAACGCAAATTATCGCGGCGTCGCAGTCGCGCAGGAGCGCGAAGTCGGAGCTCGCGCGAAGGCGCCTGCTCTCGACCAGGCGGCCAATCCGCTGCTCGGGAATATGCCCGATATAGCTTTGTCCAGCCTGTAGCTTCTCAATCTTGCGCGGGTCGATATCAAACCCGATTGTTTCAAAACCCGCTTCGGCAAAGCAGCAGGTAAGCGGCAGTCCGGCATAACCCAGACCCAGCACGCCAACTCGCGCGCGGACGCTGTTGAACTTCTCTACCGCCAATCTCCATGAACTCAACATTTATGCGATTTCTCCCCTTTTATTTCGATATGCGATGTGCTGCGGGCAGCCCGGCTCGCGCGCGGCCTCAACGAAACCCAACCGTCACCGGTCTTTTGCATGCGCGTTATGGCATGTGCCGGACGCGGCGCACATGAAGCTCACTTGTCGCGCTTGAGCGCGGGCGAAGCGGAGCTGCCGCCGCTGGCCACCCACGCGTCCACCACGCGCACGTCAAAGCGCAGGTCGCGTCCGACCCGGATGGCGGGCAGGCGCCCTGCCTTAACCAGCCGATAAACCGTGGCCGGATGAACCCGCAAATAATGGGCTACTTCGCGCAATGTCATCAGCTGCGTGCGCATGTTCTCAATCTCCCTGGAATTCATGCGCGCCAGCCCGAATCTTTCCGGCCCGGCACGCGTCGGCTCGAATTGCAGCGCACGGACCAACAGCCGAGCCGGCCGCGTGACAGGTGAAGGGTTGCTTTCAGTGATCGTTAGGTCTTTTGCCATTTGCCTCGGCCGTTTGGTTCGCGCTGCTAAAGGGACGGCGGCGAGCCGCCTGCCCGCTTCCGGTCCGCATCGGCGCCGCGAAAGCTGTAACTTAAATCTAGTATACGATATTTAAGTTGTGTCAAGATAGAGGAGATAAAATCCCTTCCGCGCCGTTTCTTCAGGTCGAAGCGGAATGGGATCCTTGACATTGCAAGGTTTTCTCCACTAGCGGCATCGAGGGAATTAAGCGCCTCTTCTCGCGTGAATTAACTTGAGACAATTTTCCTATACACACTTGACTCCGGCTCTCGCTGGGCATACAACAATAACATCACGGCAATTCATTTAACTTGAATCTACTCTAATCGCTTGGCGACGGAGACCATGAAGCAAAGAAAGTTCCCCCTAATCACCCTGCTGTGGTGCGCGCTGGTATGCAGCGGCTGCGCGGCAGCGCCGCCGGTACCGATATCGCCGGCGCCCGGAGCGCCGGCGGCAACGCCGGTATGCGCCCCGACTGCCTGGTCACTCCGGTTGCGGATGAAACCGGCTACCGGATCCAGCCGGGCGACAAGCTCCACATCGAGTTTTATTTGAACTCCGAATTCAACACCGAGACCAAGGTCCGCCCCGACGGCAGGATTGAGCTGGTGACGGTGGGGGATACAGCAGCGGCGGGGCTGACCCCGGTGGAGCTGGAGGGCAAGCTCGACCAACTTTATTCAACCGAACTGCGCAGCCCGGGCGCCAGCGTGCGTGTCGACGAGATGCCGGGACGCGTGGTGTTTGTCGAGGGCGAAGTCGCCCATCCGGGAAGCGTGCCGCTGCAGGCCGGGATGACGGCACTGCAAGCGATTGCCGCTTCCGGGGGGCTGACGGAAACCGCAGGACCCGGCAACGTTTTGCTGGTCAGGCGCGATGTCTGCGGCGAGGTGCACGACGAACCTTTAAACCTCGCCAAAGCGCTGCGGCGCAAGGGACATCAGGACGACGTGGTGCTGGCGCCGGCCGACATGCTGATCGTGCCGCGCAGCGCAATCGCCAGCGCAGACCTGTTCGTCAAGCAGTACATCCGCGATCTCCTGCCGGTCACTCCATACGTCAGCGCGCCGCTCTTTTAGTTGAAGGGGAAACAGAATGGGAAGGCAAACACTGGAATTTTGGATCGAGATGCTCTGCCGGCGGTGGGTTGTTGCTCTGCAGGCCGGCCTGTTGACCTTCGGCGCCGTGGCGCTGGGTTCTCTCCTGCTGCCGCCCACCTATCAATCCGTTGCCAAGGTGCTGGTTGAATCCAACCGCGCGCAGTTGCTGGTTTCGCCCGGGCTGCAGCAGGATTCGCCCAATCAGCCCTCGGCCATGACCAGTCCGGTCAGCGAGCAGGATCTCAACTCCGAAGTCGAACTACTCAGCAGCCCGCTGCTGATTCGGCGGGCGCTGGACGGCGTGGAGGAGAAAACGCGCAGAGGTCTGGCAGCCGCCGCGGTCGACTATCTGCGGCTGGTTTGGGCGCTGCCGGAAGCTGGATATCACGCGCTGCATGACGTTCCGGAGCTGACCGCGCGTGATGAATGGGCCAACAAGATCGAGCGCAATCTGTCCACCTCGGTCATCAAGCGCTCCAACGTGATCGAAGTGGAGTTTCGCTCGCGCGACCCGCGTTGGAGCGCCGCGTTCCTCGGACGCCTGTTAAGCCGCTACCTGGAGCTGCATGCCCGCATCTCGCACGACACGCAGGCGGAGAAATTCTTTGAAACGCAGCGCACCCTGCTCGAAGAGCGCCTGCACAGCGCCCAGGAAAAACTGCGCGGCGCCCAACTCCAAACCGGGATCACCGAAGTCGGAGCCCAACGGCAGGCGCTGATCACGCAGCTTTACGCGGCCGAGGCCGATTATCGCAAGACTAACGCCTCGCTCGACGCTGCCAACGAGCGCGCAGCCAGCATCCAGGCGCAGATGGCGCGCACGCCCCAGCGCCGGGCCAAGGAAGCCAAGGTGGTGCAGAACATGGCGCTGCAACAGCTCAAGCCTCAGGTTCTGCAACTGGAGTCGGAGCGCGCGGAGCTGCTGAGCCGCTATCAGCCCACCAGCGCGCGGATCCGGGAGATCGACGCCAAGCTCATCGCCGCGCGCCAAATCGTCGAGCGCGAAGGCCATCACGAGGTGCAGGAAAGCACCACCGACGTCAACCCCACCTGGGAATCGCTCGACTCCGACCTGGCCGACGCGCGCAGCGAGGCCGCCTCGCTCAAGGCGACGCAGGTGGCGCAGGCCAAACAGTTGGAGGGACTGCGCCAACAGCTGAAGAACCTTGCCGGCGACGGCGTGTTGATCGAGCGCCTCGAGCTTCAGGTTGACTCTGACAAGCAGGCTTTTATGGCTTACGTGCGCAAGGGCGAAGAGGCGCGCGCGGCGGAGGCGCTCAACCGCAGCCAAATCTTGAACGTTACGGTGGTGCAGGATCCGGTAGCGCCGCTGGAGCCCGTCTTTCCCAAGGTGGGACTCAACCTGCTTGCGGGCCTGCTGGTCGCGCTGGTTTTCGCGAGCGGCGCCGCCTACTGGGCCGAGACGCGCGACCCGCGTATCTGCTCGATGGCCGCAATCTCCGAAGCCACCGGCCTGCCCACCGTGGCGGTTATCGGCAACAGAGTGTAACGACTATGTACTACCAGTATTTCGGCCTGGACGGGCCGCCCTTCGGCCTGGCCGGCACTCCCGCGGCGCCATTCCTTGGCGCGGGACATCGCGAGGGGCTGGCGGCGCTGCGATGGGGCCTGCGCGAACCCAGCGGCTTCACCATGCTGGTTGGCGAGATCGGCACCGGCAAAACCACGCTGGTCCAGTCTCTGCTGCAAAGCGGCTGCGAAGGGGTCCGGATCGCTTACGTGACCAACCCGACCCTGAGCTTCGAGGAGATCCTCCGGCTGATTGCCGGCCATCTCGGTTTCGAACCCGGGCGTATCGGCAAGCTGGAGCTGATCCAAAGCCTGGATTCCTTCCTCGATGCGCTGGGACCGGGTGAATCCGCGGCGCTGATTTTCGATGAGGCGCAGGACTTATCCGATCAGACGTTGGAGGAATTGCGCCTGCTCTCCAATCCGCAAGGACCGGCGCCAAAGCGGCTGCAAATCGTGCTGGTGGGCCAGCTTGAACTGGCGCGCCGCCTTGAGCGCCCCGGGTTGCGCCAGTTGAACCAAAGGATCGGTGCGCGCGCGCTTCTGCCCACGCTGCGTCAAAGCGAGGTCGCCGAGTATGTGAAATACCGGCTGCGAGCACATGGCGGAGAATTGGCGCGGATATTCAAGCGCGAGGCATTGAGCGAACTGGCGCGCCTGAGCGGCGGTATTCCGCGCCGCATCAACATGCTGTGCCACAACGCCCTGATGCTGGCCTACGCGCAGCAGGCCAGACGCGCCGGCGCGACCCACATCCGCGACGCGGCGCGCGACTACGATAATCTTCTGGCCGGTAGCCTGGACTCTTCGAAGGACCGCCGCCGCGGCTTTGTGTTTAAAGCCGCCGCCGCTTGGGCGATCGGGATCGCAGTGCTGGGACTGTCGTACCACTTCGCTGCCGGAACTTTAGGCACGATCGAGGGGGGCCGGCCGAAGGCGGCGGCCATCCCGTTGCCGGTGGGCCCTCAGGCGGTGTCCGGCCATCGAGCGGGCGCGGCCCACAACGGCGAAGGAATCGTCAACGGGCAACAATGTTCGACCTTCGAGGATGAGAAGGCCGCCGCCGTCATTGCGCCTGATCTCGAGACGCGGCAGTCCCTCAGTACCCCGGCAAAGGTCATGCAGGAATTGGCGATCAACAGTCCGCCTTCCGCACTTGCGCTACCCGGCGAGGAAAAACTCGCCAAGGCGGCAGGCGCGCCAACCGGCAGCGCCCAAACCGCGCCCGCGGTGGAGAATCCCGCCCCCGCCATCTCCCTTTCCGCGTCATTGGACGCGACGCGGGTGGTGGTTGAGCCCGGCGATACGCTGAGCAAAATCCTGCTGCGGCGCAAGGGCAACGCGGCGACGGGAAACCTGCGGCGCCGGGTCGCGATGGTGATCGACTCCAATCCCGAAATTGTGGATGCCGACCATATCTATCCCGGTCAGATCATCCGTTTACAGGAGGCCTCGACGGTGAACAGCGGAGGTGTCTCGAAATGAGCAAGTTTTTCCAGGCGATGCAGCGCGGCGGGTTGACCACCGTGATGCGCCCGAGCATCTCCACCGAGGTTCTGCCTCCGTTGGAGAACGCGCCCGCGGCTGCGCGGCCGGTCTCGGCGATGCCGGTTGCATTCGTTGACCACGGCGACCTGGTCGGCGATCTGGCGCGCGATGCTGCGCTGTGCCGGTTGACCGAGCAGTTGGCGGCGCTCGGGACGATGGAGAATCCGGTGCGGTTGCTGGTCAGCGGATGCCGCCCGGGCGACGGCGCCTCGACCATCGCGGCCGCGCTGGCGATCGATCTGAGCCAGCGGCTGGGGATGCGGACGATCCTGGTTGACGGCCATTTGCGTCATCCGGCGCTGCGCAGCCTGATGGCCCGCTCCGGTTCGCTGCCCGCGGATCTGACCTCCGCAACGACGCTCGCGGCGCAGCACACGGCGTGGCCGCGGTTGGATCTGATTTCGCGCGCGCCGGCGGATTTGTCCAAGCCGATGCTGGACGACCTGGGCGGATTGCTGCGGCGCTTTCCGATCGCAGTGATCGATCTGGGTGTGATCCGCCTGGAGCCGCGGATGCTCGCGCTGGCACGGCCCGCGGACCCGATTCTGATCGTCACCAGGTATCGGCACACGGAACGGCAGGAGCTTCTGACCACCACGGGCGTGCTGCGCGCAACCAATAATACGGTGAGCGGCGTGATTCTAAACGGCTACAAATCGTCGGTGCCGGGTCTTGTGCGCCGATATCTCGGCTTCGGAGGCTAGTGTGACTCTACAACCAGTAACAATTAACGGGGTGGCGGACCGGACCACCGATGCGTTCGGCGGCCGTGCGCAGAAACTGGGCGGCATTGCGATCGTTGGCTTGGGCTATTGGGGTCCGAACTGGGCCCGCAACCTCTACCAGATGCAGTGCGCGCAGCGCCTGGTCTGCTGCGACTTCAGCCGCCAGCGCCTTGACCACGTCAAGGAACTCTACCCGGCCATTGAAACCAGCAGCCAGATCGATGAGGTGCTGGGCGATCCCGATATCGACGCGGTAATCATTGCGACCCCGGTAAGCACGCATTTCGAGCTTGCCAGCCGCGCCCTGGCGGCGGGCAAATCCACGCTGGTGGAAAAGCCGCTGGCCACCTCGGCGCGCGACGCACACCAGCTCCGCACGATGGCCAAAGACCGGGGCCTGACGCTGATGGTGGGCCACACATTCGAGTACAGCGCGCCGGTGCTGAAGATTCGCGAGATCATAAAGAGCGGCGAGCTGGGCGACATCTTCTACGTAAGCTCGGTGCGCGCCAACCTCGGCCTGTTCCAGCGCGACGTAAACGTGACCTGGGACCTGGCGACCCACGACATCTCGATCATCCTGATGCTGCTGGGGCAGATGCCGATCGAGGTGAGCTGCCACGGGCAGAGCCACTACCGGAGCAATGTGGAGGACGTGGCGATGCTGACGCTGCGCTTTCCCAACAACCTCATCGCGTTTGTGCACGTGAGCTGGCTCGATCCTAACAAGATCCGGCGCGCGACGATCGTCGGCTCGCGCAAGATGCTGGTCTACGACGATACCGCGCTGCAGGAAAAGATCCGCGTCTATGACAAGGGCGTGACGATGAGCCCGTATTACGACACCTACGGCGATTTCCAGATGTCCTATCGCTACGGCGACGTTTACATTCCGCGCATCGAAGAGCCCGAGCCGCTCAAGGTGGAATGCGAGCATTTCGTGGACTGCATCATAAAGGGACGATCGCCTAAAACCGACGGCGAGAACGGCGCACGGGTGGTGTCGGTGCTGGAAGCGTGCGAGCGCTCGCTGCGCAGCGGCGGCAGTTTTGTGCCGATGAACCCCGACGTGGAGGAGTGATATGAGCGCTCCGCAATTGCCCGCCAACGTTTGCGTGGCGCCGGACGTCAAACTCGGACCCGGAGTACGCCTGGCCCCGTTCGTAAATTTGTACGGCTGCGAGATCGGACATGACACGCGGCTGGGAACCTTCGTCGAGGTACAGCGCGACGCGCGAATCGGCGCGCGCTGCAAAATTTCCAGCCACACCTTCATCTGTTCGGGTGTGGAGATCGAGGACGAAGTTTTCATCGGCCATGGCGTGATGTTCATCAACGACCGCTATCCCAGTGCGGTCAATTCCGACGGCTCGCCGCAGAGCGAAGGCGACTGGATCCTGGAGAAAACGGTCATCAGGCGCGGCGCCAGCGTTGGCAGCGGCGCAGTCATCATGTGCGGCGTTGAAATCGGCGCCGGCGCGATGGTTGCGGCGGGCGCCGTGGTAACCCGCGACGTGCCGCAGGGCGCGACTGTAATTGGCCTTCCCGCTCGGCTGCTGCAGCAGCACACCCAAACCGGCGATGCCCCCGCATCGGAGCGCCGCTGAGATCGAAATGGCGGGCAGCATGATCGAACTGCCGATGGCGAGGAGCTGAATCCGGTGCTCGACGGGGAACTGAGGCGCCAAAAAGCGCTCCTGGCAACGGTGGATGCCGCTGCGTTGATCGCCGCGGTCGGCGTGGCCTGGTTCGCGCATCGGCCGTTCGGGGACTTCTGCCCGCTCAAGCCGGTGCAATGGACCGCGACGCTGGCGGGAGCGATCGTTCTGGTCTCCATTTGGATCGTGACGGCGCGCGCGATGGGCCTTTACCAACCGCGTCACGGCCGCGTCGATGAGATCTTCGCGATTGCAAGCGCGGCCTGCGTCACCTGGTTGATTGCCCTGGTGTTCGGTTTCTTTGCCCACCTGGAAGCCTCGCGGCTGACCGTCGCGTTCGCGTTTGGGCTCAGTGTTGCGATGGTGGCTACGGGACGCGCCCTGACCCGGTGCTGCATCCGTTATCTGTATGCGCATCCCGATGTGACGGTGCCGCTGGTGATGGTAGGGGCTAACCCGGTTGGCCGCTACGTGCGCGACCGGATCGTGGAAGAACTTAGCCAGTATGAATTTCTGGGCTTCATCGACGACGATCCGCACGGCCGCGAACGCTGCGGCGATGAGCTGCTCGGCGGGACGGATCGAATCGCGGCCTTGGCCGTGCAGCGCGCCAACCTGGAGGCGGCGATCGTACTGCCTGAATGCGCTCCGGAGCGCGTCGCGGAAATTATCGCGATGTGCGAGCGCAGCCGCGTTCGCTGGCGCGTGATGCCGTGGGTCGTGCAGACGCACGGCGGGACGCTGCGCGTCGACATGGTCGGAACGGTTCCGCTGGTCGGCCCGCGCAATACCAACATCGAAGGGCTCAACTGGATCATCAAGCGGGGCTTCGATATCGCCGCTGCCTCGGTGCTGCTGGTGCTGTCTGCGCCAATCCTCCTGCTCTCGGCTGCGGCGATCGGAATTTTCGAAGGCCGTCCGCTGCTGTTTCGCCAGACCCGGGTTGGAATCCGCGGCAAGGAATTCCAACTGCTCAAATTTCGCACCATGCGCGCCGGCGGCGCCGAGCAGGTTCATCGCGAATACGTCAAGAACTGGATCGGCAACAACTGCGCCGGCGGCGAAAAGCGCGACGGGCATGCCGTCTTCAAACTCTGCAACGACCCGCGCATCACGCGGACCGGTGCCTGGCTGCGAAAGTTCAGCGTTGACGAACTGCCCCAGCTCATAAACGTGCTGCGCGGAGAGATGAGCCTTATCGGACCGCGTCCGGCGCTGCCTTACGAGTTGGAACTGTATCAGGACTGGCACCGCCATCGCCTCGATGCACCGCCGGGAATCACGGGCTTGTGGCAGGTGAGCGGGCGCAACCGGCTGTCCTTCGACGAGATGGTGCAGCTTGACATCGAGTACGTGGAAGACTGGTCGCTCTATCGCGACCTGGAAATCCTGGTGCGGACGCTGCCGGCGATGTTTGGAGGGAGTGGACTGTGAGTTCATCGCAGGCGGAGCGAATCGGCTGCGCAGAGGCGCGGAGGCAGACCGGACTCTGGCAGGCGTTCGCGCGCAGCGTGCGCAACAACATCCTGGGCGAAATCGGCGTCCAACTGGTGCGCATCGGCGGGATGGTGGTCCTCGCCCGCGCGCTGGCGCCTGCCGACTTCGGTTTGTTCAGGGTGCTGATCACTATCACCACGATAGTGATGATCATCAACGAGTTCGGCGTGCCGGACACCCTGGTGCAGCGCCGCGATCTGCGCGCCGATCACGAAAGCACGGCGGCATGGGCCAACCTGGCAATCACGACACTCACCGCCGCGCTGCTCTATGCGGGGGCGCCGCTTATCGCGCAGGCGATGGCCATGCCGGCTCTTCCGCCGGGCTGCGGCTGCTGTGCCTGCCGTTGGCATTTGAAGGGCTTGCCGCGGTTTCGACCGCGCGGCTGACTCGGCGCCTGGATTTTGGCCGGCTTGCGATGGCCGAGGTTACTGCGGAGCTGGCTTTCGTAGTGGTCGCGATCGCGCTGTTGGCGGCGGGACTGCCGAGATGGAGTCTGGCCGGCGGACTGGCGGCGCGCCTGTGCGGCCACGCCTTTACGCTGTACAGCGCCGAACCCTACCTGCCGCATGGCAAGCCCAGCCGCAGCGCGCTCGGTGAATTGCGCGGCTTCGCCGGCGGCGTGGTCACCGGCAGGGTGCTATTCGCCGTCTCCAACAATGCCGATTACCTTCTGGTCGGACGCCTGCTCGGGAGTTCGGCGCTGGGCTTTTACGGCATGGCCTGGGACCTGCTCCGCTTCGTTCCGGACCGTCTTTACAAAGTGGCGGGACGCGTCACGGTGCCGGCGTTTTGCCGCATGCAGGACCGGCCCGCCGAAATGCGCGAGGCATTCCTCAACTTCCTGGGCTACGTCAGCCGCGTAGTGCTGCCGATACTGGTCTGTATCGCGGTGGCAGCTCCTGAACTGCTGGCCAACATTTACGGCGCCAAGTGGATACCCGCCGCCACGCCGATGCGAATCCTGACCCTCGGCCTGATCGGAGTTGGGATGCGCGCCGGGATGGGCGCCGTTTACTACGCGAAGGGCCGCCCATCGCTGGATGTGTATCTGCACAGTCTGCGGCTGCTGCTGATTGTGGTCGCGGTCTTTTCTGCGGCGCGCGGCGGGCTTCTGGCCGTCAGCATCGCGATGAGCCTGGTGGAGTTGAGTATCAGCGCGGTCGGCCAGCTAATTGCCTGCCGCCTGGTTCGAACCAATCTGTCGGGCGTTTTCGCCGCGATGGGTCCGAGCCTGAAGACCGCCGCGCTGTGCGCGGCTGGGGTGCTGATCGGCAAGACCCTGGCGGCCAGCTTGCAGCTTCACGGAGTGCCAGCGCTGGCGGCGATAGCGCTGCCCGCAGCGGCTGCCTTCCTATGGCTGGAAGCCGCCACTGCCCGCGAATTGGTGGGCAACGCGTTTGGCGCGATGCGCGCGGTCGAACTCGCGCAGACCCAAGGAGAAAGAGCTTGAGTATTTCAGGAGCGAGATTGGCTCGGGTGCAAAGCAAACGATTTGTAGTGCAGTCATTGGCTTCATGCCGACCGTCATGGAAACAACTCGCCACACGGGCCAATGGCGCCACGCTCTATCATGACGAGCGATGGCTGAGGCTGCTCGAAGAGGTCTATGGTTTTAAGATCACCGTGGCGGGAGTTTACGAAGGCTCGTCGCTCGAGGCCGCCTGCCTCTTGGCGCGCACCCGCAATCCCTTCAAACCCCGCTTCCTGGCGCTACCGTTTTCCGATACCTGCCCGCCGCTGGCCGCGGACCCGGCACTGATGCCGTTGCTCGGCAACGCCCTGACCATGCATCCCATGCCTCGCGCCGGCTGTGAAATCCGCGGAGTAGCCCTGCCGGAGCCCTGGCGAGTGGTGGACTGCTTCGGTGAATGGACGGTCGATCTGACTCGTCCGTTGGCGGAACTCTCGCGCCGCACCGCGTCGCATTTCCGCCGCCAGGTACGCCGCGGCATCGAAAGCGGCCTGTCGGTGCGCTGCGGCTCCAGCATCGACGATCTTTACGGCTTCTATCAACTGATGGCGGAAACGCGCCATCGCAAAGGCCTGCCTGTTCAGTCGCTGCGCTTCTTCAAGCGCGCGCACGAGCTGTTTAGCCCCATCGGCGACAGCGAGATCTGGAGTGTGATCGAAAAGGGCAGCGTGATCGCCGCGGGCTTGATGCTGCGGTCATTCGATTGCCTGCACTACAAGTGGAGCGCGCGCCGCACCGATTGCCCGGCCGGCGCCGCTCAACTACTCATTTGGAGCGCGATCGAACGGCACGCGGGGATCACGAGCTCGTTGAACCTCGGTAGGACCGACGCGCGCAACGCGGGCCTGGTCCGTTTCAAAAAAGAGGCTGGCGCCAAGCCCGCACCGCTGCCCTACAGCTTTTATCCGAAGGCGCCCGCCCAGGTGAGTGCCGAGGTCCTGTCGGGGCCGATGCTGCTGCTCTCTCGCGCCTGGCGGCGGCTGCCCAAAACCGCAACTCGCACGCTGGGTTCGGCGCTCTACAGGTACATGGCGTGAATACCATTATGGAACTGCCGCAACCTGTGGCTCCGCTCGCTTGTCCCACGACGGGAGGAACAACCAATGACGCCTTTTCCTTCTGGAAGCTGCCCGAAAGTTGGGGCGCAGCGCTGGGACCGAAGGTGCTGGAGTACTCCCGGATCATCTCCGAATGGTACCTGCTAGAGCGCTATCGCGGCGGCGCGATCGAGGATGCGTGCCTGAGGCTTAGCTTTTACTACGCGATCAAAAACTTCATTCCGGTTGCAACGCGCCATTTCGCCCGGGCGCTGCTGTTTCGCCTGCGCAGGGAACCTGGATTCCCCAAGTGGCCGTGCGAGGACGCGCTGTTGCTCTTTCAGCGCGATTGGGTGCTGCAGGCGTTGGAGCTGCTGGGCGCGCGCGAGGCGTGGCATGTCGGTTTCTGGCCCGCGGAGCACAACTGCTGCATCGTTCTGACTCACGACGTGGAAAGCCCGGCCGGCTTTGACCGAATGGAAGCGATGGCCGAGCTCGAAGATCGTCTGGGGTTCCGTTCGGCCTGGAACCTGCCTTTGGATCAGTACCCGATTGACTGGCGTCGCGTCGAAAGTTTGCGCGAATTGGGTTTTGAGTTCGGCGCGCACGGCCTGCGCCATGATGGCATGCTGTTTCGCAGTCATCGAAATTTCCTCGCCCTGGCGCCGCGTGTTGAACACCTGGCACGCCAGCACGGTTTGCGCGGTTTCCGTTCGCCCTCGACGCTGCGCAACGCGCGCTGGCTCAGCGCAATGGATTTCGATTTCGACTCTAGCTTCTCCGATACCGATCCGTTCGAGCCGCAACCGGGAGGTTCATGTTCCATTTTTCCCTACTTCATCGGCGATATGGTCGAGCTGCCCTACACGATGGCGCAGGATCACACGCTGATTAACCTGATGCGCCGCGATCCGTTGCCGATCTGGATCGAAAAGATGAACTGGCTGGTGGCGCGCGGCGCGATGGTGCTTACGCTTACACATCCCGATTACTCCGGAAAAGGGATTGGTCTGCATGCCTACAGCGAATTGCTGAAGCGGCTCGCGGACGTACCGTCAGCCTGGCGTGCGCTTCCAGGAGAGGTGAGTGCGTGGTGGCGGCGCCGGGCCGGATTGCGGCTTGAGCTTAGCGGCGGCGGGCCCGAGATCACCGGACCTGGAGTGCATAGCGCAACCGCCCGCCGGCTCTGCTCCGAACCGCTGCTTAATACCAGGTAACCGTGGCGCGATTTCTGATCATCGCCTACACCACTTACGCGCACGACGGACGCGTCAAACGGCAGGCCGAGGCTTTGAGCAGCCGCGGCGATGAGGTCGATGTAATCTGCCTTTCATCCGAACCGGTCAGCGACGCGCGCGACGTTAACATAGTTGGTATCGAACTCCCACGTTATCGCGGCAACAGCCGCGCCAGTTACGTGCGCAGCTATCTGAAGTTTTTTGCGTACGCTGCCGCGATCGCGCTGCGCCGCAGCCTGCGCGCGCGCTACGACGTGGTGATCGTCTGCACCATGCCCGACGAGGCGATCCTCAGCGCCCTGCCGTGCCGGCTGTTCGGATCCAAAACCGTACTCGACATTCACGACACCATGCCCGAGCTGTACCTGGACAAGTTCGAGGGCAGGCGCGGACGCTTCGGGGCGCGATTGCTGATGGCCGGAGAGCGGATCAGCGCACGGATGGCGGACCGGGTGCTGGCGGTGCACGAACTGCACGCGGAGCGGCTGCGCCAGGCCGGTATCCCGGGCAGCAAAATCGTTGTCGTAACCAACGGTCCCGACCCGCGCATCTTCAACCCCGCGGCTCAAGATCGGCTGAAAAACGGCCATCGCCCCAGTGAGGCAGACCCTTTCACAATCGTATGCCACGGCACCGTGACGCGCCGCCTGGGACTAGACACCGCCGTTCAGGCGATGGCGCTGGTGCGCGAGCGCCTGCCGGGCGTGCGGCTGCGCGTTATTGGAGCCGGCGACCATTTGAGCGAGGTCAAGGCGCTGTGCGAGCGCCTGGCGCTGAACCCGGTGGTCACCTTTGAAGAGCCCGTGCCGATTCACCGGCTCCCGGAACGGCTGTCCGTTGCCGCCGTAGGATTGGTGCCCAATCTCGCCACCAGCGCCACGCAGCTCATGCTGCCCGTCAAGCTGCTGGAATTCGCTACTCTCGGTATTCCGGCGATTGCCGCGCGCCTGCGCACTATCGAGCACTATTTCGGCGACCAAGCCGTGCGTTATTTCACCCCGGGAGACTGCCACGACCTCGCCCGGGCGATCGAGGATCTCTACCGCGACCCTTGCAAGCGGCGCGAGCTCTCGCGCCGCGCGGCGCTGGAGGTCGCCAAACTCAGTTGGACCGAACAATCGCGCCGCTACTTTGGGGCCGTGGATTCGCTTTTAGACAATCGCAAGGAGCAGCTCAGTGCACAAGAAAGGTAAGACCCTGGTGGTAGGATTGGGTGAGGTGGGCGGCGCCCTGGCCGAAGTGCTGGAACGCACTGGCCCCGTTCTCAAACACGACATCGAAGCGCGTGAGTTCCGTGATCCAATCGAAGTCATGCATTTGTGCGTTCCGTTTTCGAGCAGCGAGCAGTTCGTGGAGATGGCGCTCTCCTACCTGGAGCGCTTCAAGCCTGAACTCACCATCGTCAACAGCACAGTACTGCCGGGCACGACCCGCGTCCTCGCGCGGCGCTCGGGCCGGCTGGTCGCCTACAGCCCGGTGCGCGGCAAGCATGTGCGTATGGTGCTCGACCTGTTGCGCTACAACAAGTTCGTGGCGGCCTGCGAGCAGGATACCGTACGCCGGGCCGAGGAGCATTTCCGCCAGGTTGGAGTAAAAACCCAGCGAATCGATCGGCCGGAAACTTTGGAACTCGCCAAACTGGCGGAGACAACCTACTTCGGGGTGCTGATCGCTTTCGCCCAGGAACTCAACCGCTACGCCGCCGCGGCAGGGGCCGATTACGAACAGGCGGTGCGCTTTTTTGAAGAGGTGGATTTCCTACCGCGCACGCGCTATTCCCCCGGCTTCATCGGCGGCCATTGCGTGATTCCCAACATCAATCTGCTCCGCCGCATCGCGCGCTCGCCGTTGCTCGACGCGGTGCTCGATTCCAACCGCCGCCGCGCCGACGAACTTCAGCGCGCCACGCCGATGCAAGAGGCCGCAAACGGGAGGGCATGATCTTGCCGGTTGCGGTGTGCGTGCTGATCGCTGATTCGCGCCGCGAGCGCATGCCCCTGCTCGCTTACCAGTGGGCGGCGCTGCGAGGCCTGCGGTCGTGGCGGATGGATCTCGCGACGGGAGATTTTTGCGCCGCCGGCCTTGGTCGCAGGACTCTGTTGGCGATGTCGTACAGCACGCTGGCTTCATTGGGGCCCAATGAGCTGATCGCGCTTAAAGCGGCAGTTTGTCAGGGGGCGACGCTCTACGTGCGGGGCGGCTTCCCAGCCGGGCAACGCTGCCCGCTGGCGCCGTTTGTGTCCGGCGCTTTGACGGTTAGGGCCGAGGAACGCTGCGGCGGCTACCGCCTGACCGGCCATTGGCTGCTTCCCAAGGTGCTGAGAGACGAAACATTCAGCGCGGAGCTTCAGTTGCCGTCCGCTCATATAACGGATGCGCCAATCGAGTCGGTGGCCTTCAGATTGGGCTTTGGCGCCGGCCGCGGATTTATCTGCGCGATGTCCTGCGGTGGCGGAGTGATCATTTACGACCTGATGCCCGATGAGATGCCGTCAGGTGTTGCGACCCCGATTGCGAACCGGCTCGCGGACTCCAGGCTGCGATGCTTCGATGTCGGCGCGCTGGCCGCGGTAAATCACGCCGCCGGGCGCGCCACGGCGGCCGTTTCCGCCTACAACCTGGTGCTCGACGATCGGCCCCGCAACTTTGACTACTTCAACGCCGCAAGGGTCGCGCAGTGGCTGTCGCAGGTCGAACGAATCTGTCCGGGAACTCATGTCGACTTTGCATGGACGCCGCGGCATAGCCGCCCCAGCGCCCGTTACATCGGTGCATTGAAGCGCTTTAACACCGGATTTGTCTGGCATGGACTGCATCGGCATGTCGATCATCGGCTGGTCCGGAACTTCTGCGCCGATCATCGGCAGGGGCTTAGGCGGATGGAAAAAATCGCGCGGCGCTACTCGGTGAGCTTGCAACCGATCATGATTCTCCCTTTTCAGGATGTGGATGAAGCAACGCTGCTCTATTTGCGCGGCGCCGGCTTCAGCGCGGCGGTGTTCCATGCCGATCCCCGTCCCGGGATACTCCCCTCGCTCCCCGGGTTCATGCACTACTCGACCGTCTGCCACGACACTTACATCAGGTTCCTGCCGGCGCTGCGCCGCTACCTTGCTCCTGAATTGACCCGCGATAAGCTGTTGGCGAACGCGGCGCTGGATTTGCCAATCATCGCTGCCGCGCATCCGTTCGAGGTCGGTCTCAGACGCTTTACGTGCATCTACAGGCCGTGGGAAGCGCCCTCGCGGCACTTCGATGAAGTGCTGAGCTTTGCGCGCGAGAAGGGTTTGCGGCCCCCTGTCGCTTCAGGAAATAGCACAGGAAATGATCGCCGCGCCTCGCCCGGACTGGGAAGTGCTGGATGCGCCCGTCACCATGGAGGGAATCGACATTGCAATTTGAACAGGTGCAAACCCGTAACGACTCCGGCGCCCTTCCGATCCTTGCTCTGGCGGGATTCGCCGGCCTGTGGTTGTTGCTGGCGATGGGTTCGATGGCGGTCGGCGCCGCGTCCGTGCTGGCGGCCGGCACGGTCTTCATCTTGTGGGCGGCGTGGCGCGTGCAAAACGATGGTGCGCATCTGTTATGCGCGCTGGTCATGATCGAACTGTTGTGTTCGGCCACCCTGCTCCCGGTCTCCGAGGAGCAGCGCTTCATCATCAGATACCCGATTCTGCTCCTGTTCTGCGCGCCCGGACTGATCGGGGCTTTGCGCAACCCAATGCTCTGGCGCGGCGGCTTCCGCGACTACCTGCTCTACCTTGGATGGGGTGCGGTGAGTATCACGTATTCGCTGCTGCCGGGATATTCGCTGGCGCGTGTCACCGCGGCGATTCTGATCTATGTGCTGTCGGTGCAGCTCGCGACCACAGTAAAAGATCGTCGGGACATGGAGCGCTTGCTGAAGTGGTTCCTCGTCGGTCTGGCGGTCGTGTGGGTGGGGCTTGTGGCAGTGCTGGCCGTCGCACCGCACGATCTCGCGTGGAGCGAAGAGGAACTCAGCGGCATGGTGCGCTTCCGCGGTTTTTTCGGATCTCCGAATCAGGTCGGTGAAGTAACGCTGGCTACGGTTGGCGCGGCAGCCATCATCTGGAACTCGACATCGCGTCGCCTGAAGATTTGGCTGGCGCTGGAAGTGGCGGTCGCGATCGCGTTGGGAGCGCTGGCCGATTCGCGCTCACCCTTCATCGGCCTTGCGATCGGGGCGCTGGCGTACACGCTGTGGCGCTACCGTTTGCGCGCCATCCCGTTTTGTCTTGCGGGCGCGGTCCTGCTGTTCAGTGCCGCGACTGTCATAGCACCCGATTACCTGACCCGCGGTGAGGTTTCGACCCTGACTGGGCGCACCGATGTTTGGAAATTCGCCGTGCAAGAGATCAAGCAGCGCCCGCTGCTTGGCTGGGGCTTCGAAGTGGAGGGTCAGATTCTGCAGAGCAAATATTTTCCGGTCTGGTGGGGACCGTGGGAGGAGGGGCCTCACAGCTCGCTGCACAACGGTTACCTCTCGCGCGCGGTTGGAGTGGGAGTTCCCGCGCTGGTTTTCTGGATATTCCTTTTCATGCGGCCCTGGCTATGGGTTCTGAGCCGCAAGGAGGACCCATGGCAGCTTAAGCGGATCTTCCTGCTTGTCGTGGTGCCCATCCTGATACTCAACATGGTGGAGACCACCGCGGGCGACTGTCGCTACTCGGTCGGGCTGCTGGCGACGTTATGCTGGGGGTTCGCAGAGCGGCAGCGTCTGGAATATCGAGACGCCGAACGCAGCCGGACACAGCACTCGTCAGCCACGCCATTGGTTCTGCCGATCTCACTCGCACGCCAGAAGATTGAGTAAATCCGGAGCCGCAATGAACAAGCGATACATAACAATCACACCGGCGAGGGATGAGGAGCGCTTCCTTCCATTCCTCATCGAATCGATCGCGCAGCAGACCATCAAACCGTGGCGCTGGATCATAATCGACGACGGATCGACCGATGCGACCGCGGCTTTGGCCGATGCCGCAGCGCAGGAAAACCCCTGGATCCAGGTGCATCACCTCGCACGCGGCCGCGCCCGCAAACGCGGCGGCGCTTCGATCGTGATGCGCCATCTGCCCCGCGAAGTCTGGCAGGATGCCGATTTCATCCTGCGACTGGATGCCGATATCAGTTTCGGCCCCGCTTTTGTCCAGTCGCTGATGGCGGAGTTCGAACGGGATCCGAAGCTTGGCATCGCGGGTGCGACTTTGTTGGAGCGCCGCGGGAGGGCGCTCCGACACGATCGCCCTCCCGCGTTTCATGTGCGCGGCGCCACCAAGATGTACACACGCGCCTGCTTCGAGGCGATTGGCGGTCTGGAGGCCGGACCGGGCTGGGACACGATCGATGAAACGCGCGCGATGATGCGGCGTTTCAGGACCAGAAGCTTTACCCACATCAAGGCTATTCATCATCGCCCGCTGGGCGCTGCCGACGGCCGGTGGCGGGTGCTGGTGGCCGGCGGGCGCGCGGCATATCACGCCGGATATTCCCCGCTGTTTCTGGCCGCGCGGGCAGCGCGCCGTGGATTGTCGGCGCCGCTCGGACTGGCCGCCATACTGATGATCAGCGGCTACGCCGGCGCATATATGCGCGGTGAACCAAGGACCGCCGAGCCCGACCTGGTGAGGTTCGTGCGCCAACAACAGATGCGCAGGTTACTGCTCATGGAGACAGTGTGGAAGTAAAGCGGCCCCGGCGCGCGCGAAGCTGAAAACCCGTGGAACAAAACAGCGGAGAACATCATTAATGGCCAACCATGGAACGACCTCTCTTCCGATCCTCATGTACCACGCAATCCGGCGCTCGCCCGCCGGCCAGGTCCCGCCGGGATGGAGTCGCAGGCATGCGATCGATGCGGCCGCGTTTACGGCACAGTTGGATGCAATTGTCGCCCATGGGATGCATCCGGTGAGCCTCGGCGCTTTAGATCAGGTCTCGCTGCCGGCGCGTCCGGTGGTAATCACTTTCGATGACGGCCATTGCAGCGACTATCTGATCGCGGCGCCGGAACTCAAAGCGCGAAGACTGACGGCGGCTTTTTTCGTCACCTGGTCATTTCTGGACCGGCCCGGTTATCTCAAGCGCCAGCAGGTGCGCGAGTTGCGCTACGCATCGTTTGAAATCGGTTCGCACGGCTTGACGCATAAGCGGCTTACCGAGGTCGGCCCGGTGGAGCTGTGGCGCGAAGCGCTCGATTCAAAACGCCGGCTCGAGGATCTGCTCGGCGTGGAAGTCTCGAGTTTCGCGCTGCCTTCGGGTGCTTACAACGACGCGGTGCTGCAGGCCCTGTGGGGCGCCGGTTATCGGCGCATCATGACCTCGGACTTCGGCTATGGGTGGAGCGAAAACACGATCCTGCATCGAATGGGAGTGATCGCGGACACCACGCAGCGCGAGTTTCAGGCGTTCCTCACCGCGGGCCCCGCGTGGGCCGCCAGGCGGCGGTTGATCGACGCAGTCAAACGGCGCGCATCGAGGGTGCTCCCGCGATCGCAGATCGGGTCAACGGTGGGGCCCGAAGCCAGCTCTTCAAGATGACAGGCTGGAAGGCCTGTCCCCGAGTTCTACATTTGGTAAGTGCACCCTCAAAAGAAACAGGGCCGGACGGAAATTTCCGTGCCGGCCCCTGCTCCGGTTAGACGAACTGCGCGATCATTTCATAACGCTGGCGAGGCCGCCCGGCGTGGACAGCGTGGCAACGTCGCGATACTGCGCAGGTACCGCTTCGTCGATTGTGGCCGGCTCGTCGTTATTCGCGGTGGCGTGCTTATTCTGAAAATCCCACTCCAGGCTCATCCCGGTGGTATAGGTCAGAATCGTGGTCTCGCCGTGGAATTCATGCGGAACGATTCCTTCCCACAGGACCTTGTAAAGCTTGCCAGTGCGATCGTAGCCTTCCGAACCCGCCATAGCGACAATCTGCGTCTGCTTGTCAACGTAGAAAATGCGATGCGAGTAGCAATAGGCGCCCATCACGGGCAGCGGCTGCAAGTCGATCACGTCGTAGTCGCGCAGCTCCCACTTGTTGGTTCCGGCCTTGGGCCATCCCGGCAGGCTGCCCGAGCGGGTTCCGCCGCCGCCCACGTATGCGGACGCCGAGTAGGCTTTGGTGGGATCCATGATCAGCGTCAGCAGCTTCTTCGATCCGAGGTAATGAGGATCGAAATTGGTGGGCATCCACCCGCCGTCGTCCTGAACGTAGTCGGTTCCCAGAACCGGCGAGCATCGCGCGGCCGACGACAAGCGCAGCGATCGGCGCAGCGAGGGAAGGAACACGTAGCTTTCCTGAAAGCGGGACGGATCTGCCGGCTGGAGCTGAAGTTCGGTGGTGTACTTGGACTGCTCCGGATTGGCGACCAGGTAGCGCGCCGCGAACAGGGTTCCATTGGCATAGGGCAGGTTCACCGGCATCCCCGGTTCGCTCAGATGCGAAAGTTGATACCAGGTATCGTCCGTCTCCTCTTTTGAGACATTATCGTACTGATCGACGATCCAATCGTAAGTGTAGTAATGCAGGATCGCCGGCCTGAAGACCAGCCAGGTGTTATACATCACCTTGACTGCTTTGTTGGGCTCGGCTGGATTGGGGAACGGCACTCCGGCAGTGTAGCCTTCAATCGTCCAGCCGCCGGTTGAGGCTTTCGCCAGTTTGGTTTGGCCGGCGTACTTCTCCGTATCCTCCTTGAACTTCTTGGGCAGCGGGAAATCATGGGTGGGCCCAACTTCGATGGTGAACTCGGGGGCGGAACCGATTTTCCAGTGGTAGTCGCCGCTATAAAGCGCCTGCAACCACACCGGCATGAACTTGCGATGCTGTTGCCAGTTTTGCAGCGTGATCTTGGTGCCGACCGGGATCGTATCGGGAGACGTATCATCGGCCAACGCCTTGTAATTCGCTTCATCGAACATCGTTTCTGCGCGCGCGGAGCTGACCATAAAGATGAGCGCGCCTACCAATGCGAGGCCTCCCAGGATGACCAGGAACCGTGTTCTCATCTCAATCGTTTCCTCCTATTGTTCGCAGCGCCGGCGGCGGCGCCCTGAGTGCATCGAAAATTGAAAAATACCGGATGAAAACTTGAGCGCGGTCTGAGGTTGATTCAGCCGGGCGGGAATGGCCTTCCGGTCGCTACCAGGATGCAGGTGCAGGCGGAGGTTATGTCGGTGTATTTAGTCGCTGTATAGAACCCCATAGTATCGACAGCCAATCCCCGAAATTTATTCAAGCACAGCGAAGCAGCATGCGGTGTCACACGAAGCGGGCGCGGGCCTTCAAGCGTTCACTCGGCCCGAAGACAGTCCACAGAGGAGACAACCACGGCCAGTGCCTAATTGTAATTAGTTTGCCAGCTAAGATCTGTCAAGCGCAGCTTTGCGTTGACCTGCGAGCGAACGATCCGATTTGCTCATTGGTTGCCCAGCAGAATGCCGGGAGCAGGGAAGCCGCGGCACATCGAGCGGACTTCTTCGCCGACCCGTGCGATTGCGCTCGCGTCATCGACGTGCCCAACGACCTGGTCCATCCACATTGCGATCTGTCGCATCTGATCTTCACCCATGCCCCGCGACGTTACCGCCGGCGTACCTAACCTGATGCCGCTGGGATTGAAGGGTTTGCGCGGGTCGTAGGGCACGGTGTTGTAGTTGCAGACGATGCCGGCTTTTTCCAACGCCTTGGCCGCCTTCTTCCCCGGAACATTCCTGTTGGTCAAGTCGATCAGAATGAGATGATTGTCGGTGCCGCCCGAGACCAGATCGAAACCGCGACGCATCAGCTCCTCCGCCATCGCTTTGGCATTGCGCACGATCTGATGGCCGTATTCCTTGAAGGCGGGCGTGGCGGCTTCTTTTAGCGCCACGCCAATTGCTGCGGTGGTTTGATTGTGCGGTCCACCCTGCAAACCGGGGAATACGGCGCGGTCGATGCGGTCGGCCACTTCCTTGCGGCACAAGATCATCGCGCCGCGCGGTCCGCGGAGCGTTTTGTGAGCGGTGGTGGTAACGACGTCGGCGTAGGGCACCGGATCGGGATGGACCCCCGCGACCACCAGGCCGGCGACGTGGGCGATGTCGGCCAGCAGGAAAGCGCCGGCCTCCTTTGCAATCTCGCCGAAGATCCGGAAGTCAATCTGTCGCGGATAGGCAGTGGCGCCGGCAACGATGATTTGCGGATGCTCGCGCCGCGCCAGCTCGCGCACGGCGTCATAATCGATCCGCCTGGTTTCGCGATCGACGGTGTACTGAACCGTCTTCCAGAACTGGCCCGTGATGCTTACGTTCCAGCCGTGGCTCAGATGGCCGCCGTGCGGCAGGCCCATCCCCATGATCTTGTCGCCCGGCTTGAGCAATCCGAAATAGACTGCCAAGTTCGCCGGTGAACCCGAGTAAGGCTGAACGTTCGCGTGCTCCGCGCCGAACAATTTTTTTGCGCGTTCGACCACCAACGATTCCATCTCATCGATGTAGCGCTGGCCCTCGTAATAGCGCTTGGCGGGATAGCCTTCGGAATACTTGTTGGTCAGGATCGAGCCGCTGGCCTCGAGCACCGCTTGGGATACGTAATTCTCCGACGGGATCAACCGGATGGTTTCCAGTTCGTAGCGTTCTTCCTGCCGGATCAGCGAGTAAATCTCGGGGTCGATCTGCTTGAGTGGCTCCACTTTGCTGGCTCCTGACAACTACATTAGCCGGAGGCTGACAGTCATTCCATGCTTGAAAATGAGGAGAGATCGGTGAACCGGATGAACTCCGGTAAGACCGGCACGCGCAAGACCTGCGCCACCCAAATATGAGGAGCGATACTACTGCAAATCCGGCGGAGTCACCCTGGCGATCCAGCTTCGGTAATCGCCCTCGTAGCCGTGCGATCTTTGGAGCGCCCGGATTCGATCACGCAGGTGCGATACCGCCTCCGCGGGCAGCGCGGGCTTGGCCACGATTGCTGCCGCGACCTGCTCGCCCTGCTGATGGGCGCGGTTGCGTTCTACCTCGGCCAGTGGCAATTGTTCCTCACTCAGCCCGAGATAGCTTTCCGCCACCCGGGTTCCGATCTCGGTGCCGCTGTCCAGGGAATCTTTGATGTTGCCCTTGCCGGTGAGGACGTTGCCCGCCGCGAACACCGCGGTGTTGCCGTCGAGCAGCAGGCCGGACTGGACGTCCACGTAGCGATAGACTTCGCCTTGCTGTGGGATCTCGGGGATGCGTTCCGGGATGCTTCCGATCGAACTGATGACAAACGGGCCGCGCACTTCTTCGTCGCTGCCGGCAATAATCCGAGCAGAGCCTTCGACCACCTCGGTTCGGCTAAGCCGCAATCCGACCAGCCGCCCATCTTTTTCAACCAGTCCGGTTGGAGCCCGCAATTCCTGGAATTCGAAGAGGTACTTGCGCTGCGCCTTCTCGAGAATCTTGGCGCGCGCCTGACGCAAAGCCTCAGCGCGCTTTGGATTGGCGTCGGGCGGAATATCCGACAGCGGCATGTCGAGCACCCGGCGCCGATAGAAAAGCCTGCAGGGAGCGACGCCCAGGTCCGTCCAGCCCAAGCCGTGCTGCTTGAGCACCGGCTCGATGCCCTCGCGCTCGAGCTTGACCATGTCCTCCTTTATACCCCTGGCGGCGAGAGCGTTCAGAGTGGTTTCGATCTGGAGCACCTTGACCACGTCGATCGACGCCAGACCACCTCCGACCACGATTCCGCCCGGCACCAGTTCGTAGCGCTGACCTTGGTAGCTGTTTTCGGGGTAGTGGTTGAACCAGTAGATCAGCGGGTTCTGATAGATGAGTCCGCGATCGACGAACTGGTCCGCACCTTCGACGGGAAATGGGCGGTCGCGCCAGGCACCGTTGGCCAGAATCACGGCGCTCAGCCCCCAATTGTGCGCCAGATCGTCGAATTCGAGATCGCGTCCCAGGCGGATCAGTGGCACGAACTCGATGTTGGGGTGGCACAGCCGGGAGTTGATCTCTTCGTACTCGTCCTTGCGCTGCTTGACGTGCCATCGCGGCAGGCCATCCTCGATTTTTCCGAAGGGACGGGGGTTCTGCTCAAAAACTGCAACCAGGGCTCCGCGCTCGGCAAGGATATTGGCGACCTCGGAACCCGCAGTTGCGCCGCCGATGACGGCGACAACGTGGCACGCCAAGGACTTGTCTATGGCCATAGGTTTCTAATCCGGTTCTCAAAAGGTAAGTCGATAGGGTCAGGATCCGGCCGAACTTCCAAACTCGTTGATCGTAGACCGGCCCATTTCGGCCCGTGAGCATAGGATAGGAGCGATCCAAGCTCAATAACCCGAGACCCGTTTAGGGTCGTCGCCTTGCCTCCACGATGCGCGGATGGTTTCGTAAGAAGCGACCATCATGCAGCACAAGATTCCTGTCTCTGCCATTGGCGCATTAATGTTGTTTGCCTGCGGCACATTTATGTGGGCGCCTCCGTCACGCGCGGATGTTGCGGTGGGCGAAGAACATGAGATGGCTTTTCCCGCCGATCAGACTCTCGAATTGGTGGAGGAAGTGCTCCGCGGGGAAGGCCTTTTGTTCGACGTCCGCGCCGACAACTCGATCGTGACATTGTGGAAACCCGCCGACAATACGGCCGGATTCTTCGGTTCGATGGCCGGCAGGAAGCCGCAGTACCGGTACGAAATCACGGTTCTTCCTGAAGGCGGAGCCAAAAGCCGGATCATTAGCAACGTTCGCACCGAATACGTGCCCGAGCAGGACATCTCGAAATACAAGGCCAGCCGGCGCTTCAACCTGTTTCAGAAAATCGACCAGTTGGCCAACGACCTGCCGCCCGCGCGCAAGGCGCCCAGCGCTGGTGGTGTGAATTTTGCGTTGCTGCCCAATGAGGACCTGCGCGGTCTGGCCAAACGCGTTACCGGCGACCCCGAGAACTGGAAAGTGATCGCGGATCGCAACGGGCTGACCTCGCCGACCGACGTCACGCCGTTTCAAACCATCTGGGTGCCCGACAATTTGATCAAAACCAAGCCGCAGACGCACCCATCAGAGTCGCGCTGAGGCCACGAGGGGGCTGGTAGAAGACTAATTGGCTAAAGTAACGTGAGAGCTTTGGCTCCTGGAACGCAGACCACTTTGGAGACGCCGGCTTCAACCGCCGTCTAATCGATCGGCGTCGATCTCTCCTCCGCGCCTTCGTATTCGGGACATAGGCCCGCCGGGCTGACGGCTGCGATGACAGTGAGGAACTGCTCGAAAGTCATCTGAAGGTTGACAAATCCGCCCTGGCAGAACACCCACCCATAGTAGTCGAGGATCTCGTCCGGTATCATTACCGGCAAACGGGGAGGGGTGGTGACAACAGGAAATTGGCGCGGACCGGTGGACGGCACGAACGGCATGGCCGCCTTCTTCTTGACGGCGTCATCCTCCCAAAGGGGGATGACTTTGCCTTTTAAATTGCTCGCCATATCCTTCCAAAGAACCTGTTTGGGCTAACGCTCAGCCCGGCTATCAGTATTCTCGGCATTGGGCTGGAGAGTCAAGGCCTCCGATTGCTGAACTGATTGATCGGTCAGTCGAGCTTTAACAGCGCAGTGGGACCGCCAAAAAGTGAACGGGAGTCATGCATTCAGAACTACAAGCCGCAGTACTTGGTATCCTTCAGGGCTTGACGGAATTCCTTCCGGTTTCAAGCTCGGCGCATCTGACCCTCACGCCGTGGCTGCTGGGGTGGAATGACCCAGGTTTGGCCTTTGATGTGGCCCTGCACATGGGCTCACTGCTTGCTCTACTTATCTATTACCGGAACGACTGGCTCAGCATTATCAATGGGGCGATCGGTGGCGACCGCCGTGGCCGCCGCCTTCTGGGACTGCTGGTAGCGGCGTCGGTGCCGGGCGCGATCCTCGGCTTCTTATTCGAAAAACAGGCCGAAACGGTCTTCCGCTCCCCGCTCCTGATCGCCGGGGCGCTCGCAGTTCTGGGTCTGGCCCTGTGGATAGTCGATGTGGCCGCGCCCCAAGTCCGCGATATCGACGAAATCAGGCTTGGCGACGCGCTCCTGATTGGCCTGGCGCAGGCCTTTGCGCTGGTCCCGGGCGTCTCGCGCTCAGGTGCGACGATCACGGTTGGCCGGGCGCTGGGGATCAATCGGCAGGATGCAGCAAACTTTTCTTTCCTGATGTCGGCGCCGATCATCGGGGGCGCGGGCCTGCTCAAGGCCCACGAACTGCTGCACTCCGGTATAACGGGAGCACTGACGGTAGGGTTCGTAATGTCCACCGTGTTCAGCCTGGCCGCAATCGCGATACTGATCGCTTATGTACGCACCCGCACCTATAAAGCTTTCGCCTGGTACCGCTTCATCCTGGCAGCGTTCGTGGTGGCGATCTACGTGATGCGGGCGGGACACATGTAATTGCGGTCAATGGGCGAAAGCGCGATGGTTTCGGGCACAGGCCCGTTGGCGGCCGGTATCACCCAGGCCGTGATCACCACTGTGACCGGGGCGATGCTTCCGATTGTAACCCGCTATGGCGCAACCCATATCGACCCGCTGCTGTTCTGTGCGGGGTCGGCGCTGGTGGCGGCGGTTTGCGCCCTGCCGATGCTGCGCAATGGCGACGGATTCGGCGCGCTGATCGACCCACGTTACAGGTTGCGGCTGGCGGCGATCTCGCTGGCTGGCTCCTTCCTGCCGAGCCTGGCGATGGTCTATGGGCTGCGGCGGGTGAACGCGGTGAGTGCCGTGCTGCTGCTCCAGACCGAGCCGGTGTATTCGCTGGCGATCGCCACCCTGGTGGTAGGCGAGGCGCCTTCCTTGCGCCAGATGATCGCGACGGCAACGATCCTGTTGGGAATCGTGTCGGCTTTCGGGGGCGGCGCCGGAATCGACATCAGCGCCATCGCGCTGCTGGTCGCGCTGACGCCGCTGATGTGGCAGGTCTCTCACGCGATCACGCTGCGCGTGATGCCGCCACTGCGCCCAATCAGCGTTACCGCTGCGCGCAACGCATTCGCCGCAATACTGCTCGGAGGTCTGCTGGCCCTGCGCAGCCCGTCAGCACTGCGCCAATTGGAGCAGCTCAATGTCGTCGCGACGCTACTGACCACCGGTGCGATCGTCTATTTCATCGGCACGCTGACCTGGTACGGCGCCATCAGCCGCTTGTCGCTCAGTTGGACAACCGCGGTCGTGGTGCCCGGCGTTCCGGTATTGTCGGTGTTGTTCGCGGTGGTGTTCCTGGGAGAGCGGACCGGGATACGGCAGCTTGCCGCGATCGCGGTTGCCATCGCGGGTATCCTGGCCCTGGTGCTGGGCAGCGACCCTTCGCGTCCGCGAGCGGCGCAGATAGAAGCGATTGAGGTCCCGGCGCCGCCTGGTGCCGCCTGAAGCCGCCGCATATTGACTGTCACGCCGCACCGGCCTTAGTTTGCGTGCTGCGGGCTTGAATACGGATTTATCAACTCGCACAAAGGAGTCACCCGATGGCACGTATGATCAGGCATGAGCGTAACCTGCCTTACGAGATCCCCGAAGGCACCGAGCTCCCCCTCTACATTTGCGCGTGCGAGCTGTCCAAGAACAAGCCATTTTGCGACGGCTCCCATCGCAGAACCAAGGACGAAAACGCCAGCGAAACCTACGTCTACGACGAAAGTGCGCGCGTCTCGGTGATCAAACAGTACTAAGGCCCTTGGATTGGCCAACCGCCGATGGGACAAGCGGGAGGGTCCGAGCGATAGGGGCTTTTCTCCAATGGCGAAGCGCGCTCGGCGCTCTCTCCTTGACCAGAGTCTGGGAGAGAGCGCTCAATCAAGCTGATGAAAATTGGCGGTGCTTACTGTACCGCGCTGGAAAACATGCGGTAGATCTCGCTAGTAATCTCGTGCAGATGCGTTTCGTCGCGCGACGGGATGTACCAGTTGCCTATCGAATTGAGCGCCCCGAACAGCAGCGAAACCAATATCCGCGACCGCGAACGGCTCAGCTCCTTGCCGTTCGCTTTGGCCATGTCGGCCAGCAGCGTGCGGCAGGTTTCCGTGTACTGACGCTCCATCTCCCGAATCTCCGAGAGGTAGGGCTCGGAGAGCTTGGTGGTCTCCTGAATAAGCACCTTGGCCTCGGCGGGACTGGAAGCAGACGAACTGAAATGGTTTTCGATAAAGATGCGCAACTTCTCGGCCGGGTCATCGACGGTCGCTACCAGCTTGCCGTACGAAGCGATTGACCGCTCCAGGCCGCGCTTGGCTACCAGGTAGAGCAATTCCTCCTTGTTGCGGAGGTAATAGTAGATGCGTGGAAACGAGATGTTGGCCCGCGCGGCGATTTCTCTGATCGACGCCAGGCCAAAGCTCTTCTCCGCGAACAGGCTGGCGGCGGAGCCCAGAATGTTTTCCACGTTGGCGTCGTGATGGCGCCGTGCGGCGGACTTGGTCTTCGACTGCCGCGCCTGCCCTGCCGTACCGACGGTTTTGGTGGTTTTGCGTAATGCCTTGTCCTTAGCCACGTCGCCCATCCTTGTCCTTTGCTTGCTGCCTGGTCGTCTGCACGGCGCCCAATCATTAGGGCCCATCGAAAGGTGCTAAAAATGGTAAGCGCCCTGATGAAGCCAAATCATACCGGATTGATCAGACCATTCAAAGTCAGAACAGACGTTTTGATCGTGATGCAAGGCGGGATTTGAGAACGCGCAACGCCGCATCAGTACAGTGTGTTACGTGCTCTCGATCGTGCGCCGCGCCGCGGCAGCGCCGATGCTCAGCGCTTCACGAGCACGCGCGTTGCAATAGGCGGTACAGAATGTACCGGCGCGGAGGGGCAGGTGCCGCCCTCGCCGGTCAGGCCGCGCTTAGACTTGTATGTTTCCCGCAGGGTTTGAGGGTGGCGCTGCCGTCACCGGCGAAGACCTCGATGATACATCCGCACTGCCAATAGAAATCGTCAAATGCCCCGTTGTCGTCGATGCGCTCGTCGCAGGTCTTCATGCGGTTGTCAGGTTCCGCACCCAGCACATTCGCAAACGTCTCATAGGTTGCCATCGTTTCAATATCCTCCGCCCGGGCGTGCCCGCTCTGGCGGTCAAACCTCGCTTGGCTGTTTGATTTGGATCCCGTCCGGCGCCGCAACTTCAATTGGCCGGACGGGATCCTGACTGTTTTAAGAATCATGCAGCCGCGAGATTTTCAAGAGCCGGCGTGCCGTAAGAGCATTGGAACGGGCAACGCGGAAACAGAACCTCCCGACCTCCGCCGAGAGCCGGCGGATTTTCGCCGTCACGATCTTTTGAAACTCAACTGCGCGTAGATATAGCCCTGGTCGCGCAGTCCCTGCCGCATGATCGTGTGCTCACGAAATGACGCGCTGCATCGCGCCGCTTCGGTAGCGTCGGAGCCGGCTTCGCTCGCTTCAATCCGGATCAGAGCGCGCGTGATGGAAAAGAAGTCTTCCACACGGCTCGAGAGATCCTCAACGCCGTCGGGCTCAATACCGGCTTCGCGGGCCGCGGCGTGATACTCGGCAATGGTACCGATTTGCGTGTGCCAGTAGCCGTTGAACGTATCTTCGTATTCCTGGTTTTCGCGGCGTCCAAGAAAGCAGTCGCTGATGAACACCCGGCCGCCGGGACGCAGAAGCGTGAATAGCCGCCGGAACCATTCCCGCCGCGGCAAATGGCAAGAGGCGTCCACCGCGACCGCCGCGTCAAAGCATGACCGGCCGGGTAGCTGCAGCACGTCGGCAACCATCGGTCTGACCTTTGACGCCACACCGGCGCTTCCCGCGAATCGTTTGACCAACTTGGCGTGGGCCGGAACGCAAGTCACCGCGGTTACCAGCGCACCGCACTCCTGGGCCCAAAACAGCGAACCGCCCCCCAGTCCGCATCCGACGTCGAGCACCTGACCGGACATGGTCGAAGCCGCATTCCAGACCTGAGCCGCATGGAAGAGCAAACGTTCCTGCGAGACTACGAGACGCCGGCGCAAGACGTGAGCCTGCGCTTGCAGGTCCTCCAGCTCGTCAACCAGGCCGGCGTGGTAATGTACGCGGGGGCCGGGCCCGTAGCGCCGCAGGATAGCCGCCGTCTTGCCGCCGTAATAATTCATCACATCCTGAAGTGAAGAGCCTGGGGGAGGCGGCGGGTCCCTGGGGTCATCTTCGGGAAGCTCTTGCGCCGATGCTTCGAGGGGCGCCGCGTTGGAGAGTCCAGGGCCGGCCGGACCGAAGTCAACGGCGGAGCCGCTTGCGAAATCGAGAGTTGGTTTCATATGCATTCCTCATGGAGCCAGTTCGCGAAAAAGAAGCTTGCAAAGGCTTCTGGTTAGGGTTGAGGACCAAGAAGATCGGTGGAACCCCAGGCGGTCGAAATGAGCCACCCATTTCCACGGTTGATGAAGTTGAACGCGTAGCGAATCGTGCCGTCGAAACGAGTGCCCTGTGGCTCGTTCGGCTCATAATCGGTCCACTCGGCGGCGCCGATGATATGCGCGATTGTCCCGGACGGATTGATCGTGGTCTCGGTGGTGGTCGGTAGGAAAGTAGGTTTCTTCATTCTGAACTGTTCGGCCAGGAAATCGGAAACCCGCTGCTTTCCACAGAAATACATCTGCCGCTTGACCGTGACCAGGACGACGTTGTCATCGCAAAGGTTCATGAGAGTGGTTAAATCTCGCCCGTTGAAAGCGTCGACCGCGCTCTTGAACGCGCTGGCAAGGTCCACGCCACTCGCCACCAGTTTATAAAATGGGATTCGAGCCATGATGTTTGCGGCGTCTTCCATTTTTCTTGCTTCTTGATCATCTGGATTGCGGTTCGGTTTATCACGAGGTCCCTGCGTTCGGTCCGACGAGCAACCAATCCGCGAAATTGGAAACAGCAGGGGCAAACCGGCTAGCCGGCTGTGGCCGAGATGTCCTGGAACAGCCAGCCCCTGCTGGAATCAAACACGCACCCAAATGTAAATTTGATGTGATCGACGCCGTGGATGTCCGTCCAATGGGCTACTCCCGAAATGGTCGCGGTTTGGGCTGAACCGCTCGGGGGATTGAAAACAATCTGGCCGATGGGTTCGAAATACGCATTCTCAACGAACTCGGCCTGTATCGCTTCCCGAGCGCTGGTTGGTCTGCTCACCGCAGTATAGGTCTTTACTGACGCGCCTGGATTGTGCGGCCGGTTGCCGATCGATCTGACGACCGCGTCGTCCGCCATGTGCCTCTGGACCGACGCCCAATCGTGCGTGTTGAACGCGTTGATGGTCGCGCTCAGGGTAAGTTTAAGATTGTCGATGCTACCAGGCATTGCCGTTCTCCTTTGGGTTATTAAGGCGTTATGGTTTGCTGCCCTTGCCGGATCGGAAATCCGGTTCGGCCCTCTCTTAAAAAAAGGCGTTCAGAACGAATGAACAATTTGTTCCCCATCCAGCGTGGCCATCCGCTGGCGGGGGACTATGGCCAGCCAATCGAAGATTTGCTTCTCGCCCGAACCGGTGGTCTGAGTCCGAGCTGAAAGCCGGAAGTTTAGGGTTTGCCTGCGATCAACTGCGCAGCCTCGATCAGATCGGGAGAGTCAAACCCCTCGGTGAACCCTGCGTGGATTTCTTCGAGCATCCGAAGTGCTTCGGCTCCCTTGCCCAGCGGGGTCCATAGGCGGCAAAGACCGATGGTCGCACGCAACTCGGGAAATTTCGCCTTATGATCGCGAGCGATCTCGCCGGCACGGAGAAAACAGCTTTCCGCCCTCTTCTGGTAGGCAGTCTGCGTTTGGAGGTTGGCGGAAAGCATCAGGATAAGCTCTCCTTCCATGCGATAAAGTTCAGCCTCGGACCATTTCTCGCCCGATTGCCTTATCGTGGAGTAAGCTTCGCTCAGCGCCTCCAGCCCGTCTGCCGGAAGGCCGGCCCTGCCGTATGCTTCGGCAAGTGCCACCAGAAAAGTTGGTAGACCCACACCCGCGCCTGATGCTCGATAGGCGCCCAGGCCGTTGCGCATTTCAGCGATGTCCTCCAGTGACCCTGAATCCTGTGCGAGGGCCCAATGGTAGAAGATTCGCGCAACCGGCAGCCAAAAGCCGAAATCGCCCTGGTCTGACAGTTTCAACGCTTCTTCCGCCCGTTTCCGGGTCGCCTCCGTGTCGCGCGACAGACGATGAACCCACGAAGCGAAGACCAGGGCGGCGGCCAGGCTATGCGGATGGGACAGTTTGCGCGCCAAGGCCAGCGCCTCTTCCGTTATCGCCAGGGCGCGCTCCGGAAAGCCGAGGTGCCATAGGTCAACGGCGGCATGGGAGCGCGCCACCACCCCGAAATCCTGTCCGAATTGAAAGGCAAGGACTGCGTGCCGCTCCTCGTCGTAGAGTTGTATGGTCTGCTCCAGGTGTTCGAGTGCGGTCGGGAAATCCGCGAGCGTCGATAGGGACACTCCCAGCGCATGATGCGCCGCCAGGAGCAGCGCTGGGTCACCGGCCCTTTCCGCCATGCGCAGACATTCTCCGGCCAGGTCACGCGCGGTCATGTGCTCAGCGCGGGCGGTGTGGAACAGCCACATGCCCCATAGCACGGGAAACAATTGGGGCGATTCGCCGGTCTGCCTGCAGAGGTACCGCGCTCTGGCGAATACCGTCTCGAGTTCGGGCGACGCGTAGCCTTTCGTCGTAGCCAGAGGAATGGTGAGACCCAACTGAATCATCAGCTCGGTCTGGGTTCGCTCGGGAGAATCGGGCGCCGAGTTGACCAGCTCCAAAGCTTTGCGGAAAAGGCCAATCGCCTCGAAATTGGCCGTAGTTTGAACCGCTTTCCCACCCGCAGTGTGCAAGTAGCGGATGGTTTTACCAGCGTCCGCTGCTCTTCCGGCGCTCCAGAGGTGATGGGCAAGGTCTTCGGCATGGTCTTCAACGGTGTTCGAATAAAGCTGTTCGATCGCTTCAGCGACGTTCAGGTGAAGCCGTTGCCGCCGTGGAATAGACAGGTTATCGAGAACGGTCCGGCGTATAAGCTCGTGCCCGAACTTGAACTGCGCGTCCGGATAGCGCAGCCGGGATGTGATCAGGCCTGCCTTTTCCGCTTCTTCCACCTGCTCGATAAGGTGGTCGCCTTCGATATGCGTTGCGGCCTCGAGCAGCGCGAAGGTAAAGGACCGGCCGATCACTGCCGCCGTGCTCAAAACCTTCTGGGTTTCTTCGCTCACGCGAGTCAGACGCCGGCCGAGTATCAGCCGCAGGCTGTAAGGCAAATCGAGCTCGGTCTGATCGACCCCTTCCAGCGGGGTATCCCTTGAGCCGTTGCGCTCGAGATGACGGATCAATTCCTCGACAAACAGGGGATTGCCTTCAGTGTTGGCGTAAATGCTGTTGACCAGGGCAGTTGGAGGCGCGTGTCCGCTCAGCGCCTCGATCATTTCAGCCACTTCCGTCTCGGGCAGCCCCGCCAGCCGGATCTGCCCGACCCGCAAGCGAATCAGTTCGTCGAGCGTCTTGCTCACCGGGCCCGCGGGATCGAGTTCGTCGTCCCGATAGGTCATCATGAGCAGGACGGGCAGGTTCTTGATCGCGCCCGCAAGATGGACCAACAGGGCCAGGGTTCCTTCTTCCGCCCAATGAACGTCTTCGACCAGGAGCAGGAGCGGTGCAATCCGCGACTGGCGCGCGACCAATTCCGTAATCGCATTGAACAAAGCCCGGCGCGCCTGTTCGGGAGAGCCCTGCAACGGAGGCTGAATATCCGGGAAGAGCCGGCGCAGTTGCGGCATCAGCCGGGTTATCTCGGGAGCCTGGTCTCCCACGAATTCGCGAAAACTTCCTGGAGTAGGCAATTGCGCCATCGCCACCTCCAGGATCTCGACTATCGGTATGAACGGTACCGAGTCTTCGCGATCGTAGGAATTGCCTGCCAGCGTGACGAAGCCCATATGGCGTGCCTCGGCGCCGGTTTCGCGCGACAGGCGGGTCTTGCCAATACCGGCGGGGCCGCAAATTAATATGCAGTTGCCCTCGCCCTTCATGACCCGCTGCAGGTAGCCGCGCAGGGCCGCGCGCTCCGCGGCGCGCCCCACAAATGCAGTTTGCTCCTGGAATCCCTGCTGGACCGCGGGTTCAGCCGGATAGACGACTTGCGGCGGGGGAGCGGGAGGCGCCGCCGCGACGGAGGCCCACGCAGCATCGGAGCCGAATCTCCAATTGATCTGGACTTTGGGATTCGGCATGTAGCGGCAAAATGAGCCGGTCCGGATCGATTCGTCAAAGAGCTTTCCGAGCAACTTGTTTTGTTCCGAAACGCGCTGGATCGCCGTGCGGATCGCCCGGGTTACGTTGATCCGCGCGCGCTCCGCGGCGGATCCGGCGTGACGATCACGGCCTCCCAGGCCAACCGACTTAGCAAGTTCGTACTTGATAAATTCGAGTTCCGACTCGACCTTCTCGGCCTGTTCGTGAGCGCCTCTTTCGCGCAGATCGTCCAGCTCCTCGTTGAGTTCATTGATCCTGCGTCTGTAGTTCTGCTTTGCCTGCGGATCGAGCATCGGCCCCAGGTCGCCCGGCCGGCTCGGAATAAATTCTTCGGAATTTATCAGTGCATCCTTGTTCGGGTCTTTGCCTTCTTGAACCGCATGTGCGCCGGGGCCCATTAAAAGGTCGAGGGCGTGAACCTCCTCCCCAGGATGCTGCACCAATCGCTGCAGGTAGCTGAGACCGAGTGTATTCCTGAGCGAAAAACTGACGCCGGCGTACTCGAGAGTCCAACTCTCACCGGTAAGCGCAAAGATTGCCGTCTGCACTGCCGGATCGGAGATGGGGTTGGACTCCGGCGGAAGACGCGATCCGCTGTCAGCGCTCCTCATGGTTGATCCCACGACAGTTCCGCTCCAACGAACCCGGTCAATTGAGGCGGGCGCGACCAACGAGACCTAATCAGCAGGATTCCGCGAGCAGCCGCGCGCTGACTGCATTCCACCTCAAGACTATCCTTCATACTCCTTCTAACTACATAAAAGCAATCCAATTGCTTTTTTGTAGTTTGTCGCCAGCAACTCGATCAGTTCGAAAATAAAAGCAGCATCCAGCGGCAGTTAGCCTCATCTCACCGCTCGTTTTCGAAATGCCCTTTGATGATGGTCTAGTTCGATGGATCTCCGAATTTCTCGATTAATTCGGCTTTACTATGACCATCGGAAATAAAAGTTATGAGGAGTAATTAGGCATTCTTCCAGTGCCTCAGCCGAATAAACAGATGAAAAAATAATAGAGATAAAGCTGCCCGATCCAGCCACAAATGTTCTAGGGTTTTATTGAGCTTATGGGCAATACATCTCATTTGAGTAATCGTCGATATGAGGGAGCGAATCGGCCGGAGCTGCATATATCAGGGGACGCCTGAAAAAAAGAAGAGCCAAACATGCTGAATATCTCAGAAACGCACTTCGAATCTTCCTCTGGGGCGAATTAGTTCTGAACATTCAGCAGTTGAGTGGTAACGTTTGTTTCCAAACCCGGATTTCATTTGGAGCGAGGGCGGCGGAACCATCCTTGATGGTTCGCCGCCCTCGTCCTGCTCAGCCGTCAGTCCTGGCGGGGCGGGTCAGCCTATTTCCACCCTCTCATTCGGGATGCCGGAGACGCATTTGTCGGCTGCCCTCAGATGCTCGATGGCCTCGGAGTACTTGCCCTCTTCCATTGCCCGCACGCCGGCTCCGTATTCGGTTTTCGCCTGCGAGCTGTAGAAAGAGCTATTCTCCGCGTGCCGAATGTGGCGGCCAACCTCGGTCAGGAGCGCTTCGGCATGGTCCCTGGTGTCCATCTCGGCCAGGTTGGTTCCCGCGGCGGCATTCTTCGGAAGGGGCGCGGTCTCAACGCTCATGCCCCTTACGTCGCTTGCCTTCAGCCAGGGCGGCAATTTTGTCGCCGCCTCAACGCTCAGCGGTACGAAGTGCAGCCCGAAAGCAGTGCTTTCGTCACTCGCCCGCGCGGGCATCCAGGCCCCGGTCAACAGGAAGCCTGAGACCAGAACTGCTGCCGTCTTCTTGAACTTAACCATCACTCTTTCCTCCTGTTTGGAGCTGCTTTTTGAGCCCTCAAGAAAGGAGGCGTTCAGGATTGATGAACGATGTGTTCAGCAACCCAGGTCCCCTGGGCGTGGCCTAAATCTCGACCGGTTTTCTCGGGCTTTCACGACGGAACAATTCGTTCAGCCGTGCTGAACGCCCCAGTTATTGAGAGTGAGTAAAGAGATGGCTGAAGCAACCTAAAAGGAGGCAAGTAGGATGCGTTTCCTGAAGGTTGAAAGACCGCTGGATTCCGAGACAGGAGAGACAAGGGAATTAGTCAGGTTTGGATCGGGCCTGGTTTTGGTGGTGCTGTGCCTGGGAATCGGGTTTCAGTTCGCTTTAAACCGTTCCCTGAGCAGGGTGGGAGTGTCAATGAACCGGGCGTTTCTGGTTGCGGACGACGCGGACACGATCGTGGACGGTCTGGATCGTCTCAGTCTTGCTCAACGCTTCTTCATTCGCACAGGGGATGTGAGGTTTTCTCAGGATATCTACGAGAGCGTAACCCTGATCCAGGGAAACCTTAATTCGCTGCGGCAAGTTGCCCGGCAAAGCAGCCGGTTGCGCGATCCCATTTCACGGCTGGACGTGGCCGTTGATTGCGCGTTGGCCTCCGTGCGGAGGTCCAACGAGGCCGAAAAATCACGTGGCCCCGACCAGGCGGTCGAGTTGCTCGACAAAGACGACTCGATAGCCGTCGCCAGAGATCAAGCGCAGCAACTCCGGGCGTTTGCCGTCGAGGGAGCGATCAATCACGTTGTGAACGAGCGCAGGATGAAATCGATTCTTGACGTTCTCTTCTAAAAGCAGGCCGCCAGATCGCGGGCAAGCAGCCCGGCTATTCTTTCCACTCGAGACCGGGCTCAGTGCCGGCGCCTGCCGATGACCGCGTAAACCGGATCGGCGTAACCGGTGTCGCAGTGCCGTTCGACGGATTGGATGGCGTCGAACACGCCGCTGTCGGCGAAATACCGCTTTACCAGCTCGACGCGCTGTCCTTCCGTGGTCCGTTGCCACACCCACACCGCCTTGGTGGGGAACATCCGATTCGAAAACGACACCACGAACGGGGCGCCCGGGCGCAGCACGCGCCCCATCTCGGCAAACACTTCAACCGGCCGGATCATATATTGAATCGAGACGGTAAGCGCCGCGCCGTCGAAGCGGTCATCCGCAAATGGCAATCGCGGATCGCGGTTGAGGTCGTGGACCACGACCTCGGTCAGCGCCGGATTGTCTTCCATCTCGGCCCGATTGAGGCCCAAGCCGGTGACCGACGCCGGAGCCAGCGACACGGGCAGATGAGAGCGCCAACTGCTCATCAGGTCGAGCAGGGCGGCGTTGCGCGGGAGGCGTTGCTCGAAGATTTCGCCGATCGTGGCGATCGCCCAATCGTCGATATGCACAACGAAGCGGGGAAAGCTGTAAAACAGCGGATCGTCACTTTCGTCGATGCGGCGGAAGAATTCCTCTGGCATCTCCTGGGCCATGGCTGAACCTCGGAGCGATTTTAAAGATTTGGGACGCCGCGCGCAAAACCGCCGCTGCTCGCGGTTTCACTGGCCTGAAAATCCCGCATGGCGTTAAATGAAACAAGTCATGTCTGAGCTTGAATCCAGTCGCGGCTTGGCGGCCACGCTGAGGCGGCCGGCCGCCGGCGACCCGGTTCGCCTTCCGATCTATTTCTTTGCAATCGCGATCTTTTCCTTTGCGCTGGGCACCGCCACGGCTCCCTGGGCCGCTGTCAAGCTGGCGGAGTATTTCTACCAGCTCCAGGTTCTTTCCTGGGTGCACACTTTCACCCTCGGATGGATTACGTCGGCGCTGATGGGCGTGATGTTCGGCGATGTGCCGGCGAAGGCCGAGCGCGAACTCAGGTTTCCGCGCCTGGCAAAGGTGCAATTGGTGCTCTACTTCCTGGGCGCGTCAGGCGTGGTGGCGCACTTCATGCTCGGCAGTTGGGACGGTGTATGGATGGCCGGAGCGGTGGTGGCGCTGAGCGTAATCCTGTTCGCGATCAATATTGTTCCCGGCATGGCGCGCAGCTTCGGCCGCGCTGCGGCTGAAACCGGTCTCCTGATAGCGCTGTTGTTTCTCTTGTGCGCCAGTTGTTTTGGCGCGCTGCTCGCGTTTGACAAGGGGCGCGGATTCATGGCTGGAACTCTGCTGCGCAATCTTTCCGCTCACGCGCATCTGGCCGCCTTGGGCTGGGTGACGCTGGCGATTTGCGCGACCTCCTACCGCTTCATGGCGGCGACCGGATCGAAGGAGGGACGGGTGCCGCGTTCCGCGCTCGCGCAGATCTTCGCGCTGGCGGCCGCGACCGTCGCCCTGTTCGTGGCGCTTATCGGTGGAGATGGGGTTCCTGTTTCCACTGTGCTGGTCGCCGCTGCCCTGGTGGCGTACGCGATCGTCTTCCAAGGCATCGCCAAGGGCCGCGCTGTTCCCGCCGATTGGGCAATTCGCCACGCGATGGCCGCTATATTCTGCCTGCTGCTCGCCGCGGCCGCCGGTATCGCACTCGCGGTAGCGGGCGCTGGAAGCCCCTTCGACGCGCGCCTGGTCTGCACATACGGAGTGTTGGGAATTCTCGGCTGGGTCAGCAATTTTATCGTCGGGATGTCCTATCGGCTCTTCACCGGATTAGTGGCGCGAGTCCGATCGGTTCTGGGATGGCCCCACCTGAGCATGGCGGAACTGTCGATCGACGGCGGACGTCCGCTGGTCTTCTGGGCCTTAAACGCCGGGGTGCTGCTGATGGCTGGAGGCCTGCTGGCGGGGAGAGTTTCGATCGCCCAGGCCGGCGCGTTTCTGATTGCGCTAGGCGGCCTGGTGTACAGCGCCGCGATGGCTCATACGCTCAGCTTTGCCTATCGGCGCGCCGCGCCGGCCGCGCCCGGCCAGCTGCTGCGCGCGGCGCAGGATTAACCCATTGATTAGAGCCGCACGGCCGCTAAGCTTATCTCAAGCGATGTGCAATTGCAGATGAGGGTCCTGATCATAGGCGCCGGCATAATCGGCAACGCGGTGGCGTGGCGGCTCGCGCGCGCGGGCGCAGACGTTACAATCGTGGAGCGGGGCAGGGCGGGGCAGGAGGCGTCATGGGCGGCGGCCGGAGTGATCGCGCCCCAGGCCGAAGCCGAGGGCGCCGGTCCATTCCTGCGCTTTTGCGTCGAAGGCAAAAAGGCCTTCGAAGCGATGCTGCCCGAACTGATCGCGGAGGGCGGTATCGACCCCGAATATGACAGGGGTAGCGGCGTGCTCTACGTCGCGCTCAACGAGGAGGATCGCGCAGAGCTAGCGGCCCGCGCGGTCTGGCAGCGCGAGGCGGGGCTGCAGGTGGAGGAAATCAACGGCGATCGGGCGCGCGCAATCACTCCGGCGATTTCTCCGCAGGCCATCTACGCGTTGTACTTTCCGCATGAGAACCGGATCGAAAACCGCCAGCTTACCCAGGCCTTTCTGATTGCGGCGCTCAAGGCCGGAGCAAAGCTGATAGAGGATAGCCGCGTCGAGGCGATCGAAACGGCCGGCGGGAAACTCCGCGGCTTGCGCTTGCAAGGCGGCGAGCTGCTCGAAGGCGACGCGGTGATCAACGCCGCCGGTTCGTGGGCCAGCCTGATTTCCGGCGCCGAGGCTGACAACGTCAAGCTTCATCCGGTGCGCGGCCAAATCGTCTGTTTCCAGGCGCGGCCCAATCTGGTCGGGCCATCGATCTTTTCGCTGCGCGGCTACGCTGTGCCCCGGCGCGACGGCCGCGTGCTGGCCGGCTCCACGCGCGAAATGGCCCGCTACAGCAAGGATGTGACGCTGGAGGGGATGGATAGTATCGTGCACGCCGCCAGAGACATGCTGCCGGCGCTGTCGGCGATGCGTTTTCGCGAGGCGTGGGCCGGGTTGCGTCCCGCCACTTCGGATTTCCTGCCGGTGTTGGGTCCGTCGCCGACCGTTGCCGGCCTTTACTACGCCACCGGCCATTTCCGCAGCGGTATCCTGCTGGCCGCGATCACCGGGCGCATCATCGCGGCGCTCCTAACTGGAGGCAAACCCGAAACCGACATCGGACCATTTTCACCGGCCCGCTTCAACAGCGCGGGCCACACGCGTTAGGAGCCATGCGAGTTCTGGGTCTCGTCAAGGATCTGATGTTCCGCTCAAAGATCGACGCGGTGTGCGAATCGATGGGCGTGGAGGTTGCTTACGTGTCGGCCCCCGAGCGCCTGACGCAGCGCTGCGCCGAAATTCAGCCGTCGGTTGTGGTGATCGATCTTTCCGAGAAGTCCTTTGCGCCCGAACCGACGATGGCGGCGCTCCGCGACCACGCTCCCGGTGCGAAGGTCATCGGATTCGCCTCGCACGTCGACTTGAAGGCGCTGGCCGGCGCCCGCCAGGCCGGCTTTACCCGCGTGCTCTCACGCCAGGAATTCGCCGCGCAGCTTCCAGCGCTGCTCAAGCCGCAATCCGGGTGATCCGCTTAAGCCCGCGCCGACGTTTCATCCGAAATAGCGCAACGCGATTATCGCGTTGAAGACCACGAAGGCGAACGGCACCAGGATGCGGCTTATGCGCCGCAACCGCAGCCCGAAGTCAACGCGCCGGGTGCGGCCCGAGACGTGGACTGTCGTCATTTCGATTGCGGTGAAGAACACAAACACCAGGCAGAGCAGAAAGAAGGCGTCGATGTAAGTCAGGTATGGCACCTTGGGCAGGCTCAGCGAAATCGAAAATGCGAACGCGATTACCGTGAGGATCGTGGTGATCGAGATCTGCACCTGGCTGCTTAAATCGCGCGGGTCGATCCAGTAAACGGTCCACGACAGGATCACCATCAGCACCAGTGGCAGGAAGATTTTCCACAGGTAGAAATCGTATTTGCGTTTGACCAGGATCTCGAAATGCGCCTCGGGTACGGTGCCAAATTTTGACAGCGGCACATGATCGTGCTCGGTCCGGACTTTAACCAGCTCCCATTCCGCCAGCGAGGAATAAATGGATTCCTCGGCACTGATCCATGTGTGTTGCTCGTTGGCTTTAAAGGTCACGATCTGGGCCTGGGCGACGAAGGGGTGAATGATTATCTGGAGCGCCTGCCGGTCGAATGGAAACCTGCGCAAATGGAAACGCGTGCTCAAAAAAGCTTCCGCGCGTTCGACGTAAAGCACCTGGCCGTCGGGCGCGACGCGCAGCGAAACCTCGTTGGTAACGCGGGCTCCGACTCCATTTATGAAATCCAGCCGCGGGTGCCAAACCTGATCGGGCGAATACAGATGGTAACGCTCGCGCGCGTCGCGCGGCGTGAAAACCAGCCGCGAGTCGTGCCATTGCACGAACAGGTAGAACATCAGGTGAAACCGCTGCTGCACTTCGTCGATGTCGGTCAGATTGATGACGTGAATCGAGATCGACACGGGAATGGGTTGGCCGTCCTGAAGCGCCGGGCGGATCAACTCGTTTTGCTGCCCAAGGGAAAGCGGCACTTCGGAGCCGGCGCGGGCCATCCGGCAAGTGAGCATCAGGCACAGCGCCGCGCCGACGGTTACCAGCGGTTTAAACGGCGTTCTCAAATCCTCAAGTAGAGCTTTATAGCAGAGCGGCGGGCTTTGAAAGTATCCACGCGCTTGCGGTTGTCCGCGCTCCACGGCTCTAGTGTTGTTCGCAGAACGCGCCTGGTGCTTCGCCCGGATTCGGGCAGTTCATCTGACGTTCGTCGGCAATCTCGTTTGGTCCCTTCATCAGGGTGGATAACTCGCTGTCCGGATGAGCGCAATGAACCGAATCGATGGTGCCCTCGGAAGTGTAAGCCACAATGAAGTCGACCTTGTGGTTCCAACTGCAAATCTGCAGCGGCGTGAAAACCGCTTCCGTAACACCGAAGGTCAACGCGTCCGCGGTCAGGAGCAAAGCGCCGGTTGCGATCTTGGTCCTGATGCTCTGTCCGTCGGGGTCGAGGCGGTAGACTTCGATCGTCCCGCCGTTATGGGGATAAGTGATCGCGGGCTCGCCGACGTAACGGTCCACATGCGCGCGGGTTGCGCCGGTTTGAAGCACAGTCACGTCCTTGTAGCCGGGACGCGCCGTTTCCATCAGAACCGAGCATCCGCACTGCGCGGTTGCGAGTCCCGCCAGCATCCCGAACAACGCCATCTGTCTCAGTTTGGAGCGCATCGTAGTTCTCCTGCCGCCGTTGTGATTTGGAGGCGTGCAGTGATTTTGAAACATTCAACTGCGCCTCCACGGACGGCGAAGTTAATCGGCCGATGCTCATTGCAGAAGATGGCATACTGCGCGCGCCGCCCAATGCCGCTGCTTGTCGCGCATTGCCATCGGCATAAGGCGAGCTCAGACCATTAGTTCTTTTCTCGCGGTCCATTTCCGGCACGGGCGCCGGGCGTCTTTGGACTTTCCGCGCCGAATTTTCTCCCCCGGTCCCGCAGCGTGATATAAAGATCGAGTGAGTTCCGCAGTCTCGGCATTTCATCCGATTGTCCGCACCTGGTTCGAGGGCCGCTTCGGGCGGCCTTCGGCAATCCAGGACGCCGGATGGCCGGTGATCGGCGGAGGCCACGACGTCCTGTTGTGCGCCCCCACCGGCAGCGGCAAAACGCTGGCCGCCTTCCTATGGTCAATAAACCAGCTTGTTATCGAGGCGCAGTCCGGGTTTCTGCCCGATGAGGTGTCGGTCCTCTACGTCTCGCCGCTCAAGGCGCTGGCCAACGATATCCGGCTCAACCTTGAAGAACCGCTGAGCGGAGTGCGCGAAGCCGCGGCGGTGGCCGGGATGACGCTGGCGCCAATCCGCGCCGGGCTGCGCACGGGAGATACTCCCGCCACGGAGCGCGGTGCGATGCTGCGCCGCCCGCCGCAGATCCTGGTCACCACTCCCGAATCGCTGTTCATCCTGCTCACCACCACGCGCTTTCGCCAGAAGCTGGAGTCGGTGCGGTGGGTTATCGTTGACGAATTGCATGCGATGGCGGGCAACAAACGCGGCGCGCACCTGGCGATCACGTTGGAGCGGCTGGAGCGGATGGTAAAGGCGCGTACCGGGGCCAGGCCCGTGCGGATCGGGCTTTCAGCAACGCTCAGCCCGATCGAGGAGCTGGGCCGCTTTCTCACCGGCGGCGAGGTCGATTCCTCCGGCGAGCGGACGGAGCGTCCATGCCGAATCGTGCGTGCCGGCGACGGTCCGCGCGAGCTGGACTTGCAGGTTCTGGCGCCGGGTCCGGAGCTGGGTCCGCTGGCGACTCACCCGCATTGGGATGCGATGTACGACAAGATCGCCGCCCTTATCGCGGAGCATCGCACGACCCTGGTGTTCACGCTCTCCCGCCGATGGGCCGAGCGGGTCGCGCTGGCCCTGCAAAAGCGCGTCGGCGACCAAGCCGTGATGGCTCATCACGGCAGCATGGCGCGCGCCGAGCGCCTGCTGGCCGAGCAGCGCTTAAAGCGCGGCGAGCTGCGCGCGATCGTGGCGACCGCTTCGCTGGAGCTGGGCATCGACGTGGGCGCCGTCGATCTGGTCTGTCAGATCGACACGCCTAAATCGATCTCGGCCGCGATCCAGCGGGTTGGCCGTTCGGGGCATGCGCTGGGTCAAACACCCAAGGGGCGCTTTTTCGCGATGACTCTGGATGACCTGCTCGAATGCGGCGCGGCGGTGCGCGCGATACGAAACGGCCGCCTGGACCAGGTCGAGATTCCGCTTGGATGCCTGGACGTAGCCGCTCAGCAAATCGTGGCGATCTCCGCGGAAGAGGGCGAGATTTTCGAAGCCGAACTGCTGCGTATGTTGCGGGGCGCGCATAATTTTGCCGCGCTTCACGCCGCGCAGATGCGCCGACTGCTGGATCAGATGGCGGCCGAGCTACCCGAGCGGATCCAGGGCGCGTATCCGAAAATTTTTTACGACCGCGTCAGCGGCAGGGTGAAGGCCCGGCGCGCCGCGCGGCTGACCGCAATCACCTCGGGAGGAACCATACCAGAAGCCGGCAATTACGACGTCGTGATCGAATCGCAGCAGCGCAAGATTGGCGATGTCGAGGAGGACTTCGCCCAGGAATCCGTGCGCGGCGACGTTTTCGCGCTTGGCTCGATGCCGTGGCAGATCCAGCGCATTTCTCGCGGCCGCCTGATGGTCGAGCCGGCCCCTGGGATGGCGCCGACGCTGCCGTTCTGGATGGCGGAGGCGGCCGGCAGAACGCCTGCGCTGTCAAACGAGATAAGCGAACTGCGGCACGAGGTCGCGCGCCGCTTGCCCAATCCTGACCAGGCGCAGGCGTTCCTGATTGATGAGTGCGCACTCGAACCCTCGGCGGCGGCGCAGACGGTTGACTATGTGCGGCGCGGGCTGGACGCGCTGGGCGCAATTCCCGATGAGCACACGATCGTCGCGGAGCGCTTTTTCGACGGCTTGGGCGGTACACAGATCGTGCTTCATTCGCCGCTGGGCATGCGGCTCAATCGCGGCCTGGGTCTGGCCCTGCGCAAGCGGCTTTGCCAATCGTTCGATTTCGAAATTCAGGCCTCTGCC
>Ga0126381_100000119_pt1 | contig 87284 bp, 76 predicted proteins | sample PanSoiMetPlot_28_FD_96465 | JGI IMG/M metagenome (GOLD analysis project Ga0126381, IMG submission 96465) | Tropical forest soil microbial communities from Panama - MetaG Plot_28 | ecosystem: Environmental > Terrestrial > Soil > Tropical forest > Bulk soil | place: Panama | collected 2016-02-17 | reverse complement strand
GGCGATACGTGGATGCGCCGCAACGGCTGTTCTATTTTCACGAGAGACATTCTCTGCCGCCACATTTGCCGTTTGAAAACGGCGTATTTGCAGCCTTTGACTGCACCTCCCTGGGCGGGTTCCTAAACCCGTGTGAAAAAAGGAACCAATTTCAGGGCATTTTCAGTCTCGAAGCGGACGAGAAACCGTACCATGGCCGAAAATTCCGGACTGCGGCGGGATCCGGTATGAAGTATTTTTACGTTCTCGGACATTCGCTGAAAAATCATGCAGTTCGAAGCTGAAAAAGGGCATGTTTGGTAGGTCCGCAAGTGGCACGAAAGCTGCTGCAACCACTGTGGCAGAGGTAATCGCATCAATGGAACCGACCACCGTCACTACCGACACCTCCGATCCAATCGGAAAGATATGTCATTTACGCAGGCCGATACGAGATCGCGCCGGGCGCAGCAGATTTACGGAAACCCCAGTTGTCCTGCGGGAGATGCAAAACCTGGATCGGCGAATGTACTTGGTGAAGTTTGCCGATGGGGCAACGACTTTCGTATTCCCCGACGAAATCGATATGGCGTCATGACCGGGATGTCACAAGGTTCACTCGAATCGTACCATGGCCGCTCGTCAGTGCCGTTAGCGCTGCAACCCAATCCGGTGCAAGCCGTTTGAAACGGCTTGCACGGAACTCTCCTTTGTCACTTTCCCAATTGTGAGAAGAAATCCGGCGAAAGCCGGTAGATAGTATTATCCTGATTCCGCCGGCTCGCTCTCAGCCTTGCGACGCTTTGATCTGTTTCAGTTTGTCCTGGAGCATCCGCACCAGTTGCGGGTAGCCCTCATTATTGATGACCCGGTTAAACTGATTGCGGTAGTTGCCGGTCAGACTGATGTCCTCGACAATCACGTCGTAAACCTTCCATTTGCCATCAACCCATCTCATCCGGTAATCGACCCGGATCGGTTTTTCACCTTGCTTGAGCGTGACGGCGGTGTCGACCTTGCAATAGTCATCGCCTTCGTTGATCTGCTTGAGGTAATCGATCGCGACGCTGTTGGTGTACAACTCGGCCTTGGAGAAGTTGGATCGCGACAGGTAGATCGACTCGATTAGATCGCTGAAAAGCTTGGTGAACTGCTGGCGCTGCTGATCATCGAGGTTTTTCCAATGGTATCCGAGGGCGGAACGCGCCATGTCGGTGGTATCCCAGTATTGTTCAATCAGGGCACGCAGCCTTTCGCGGCATCCTTCGCGATTCGCCTTGCATGCGGGATCTTTGGCGACGCTTAGAACGTGATCTCCCAGCGACTTCACCTCCGGCATCGCGTCGGGCAAGGCCGCCGCCGCGCCGGTCCAGACCAATCCCATGACCATCAACAGAATTGCTGTAATGTGGCGAGTTTTCTGTAACAAGATAGTTTCTACCCCTTGCGGATTTGAGCGCATCAAAGCGCCTTCCGACAAGCACACTATTATTCTGACCGATCGGCGGTAGAGATGAAATCCAGCGTCGCCGGCCCCAGGCTTCTGGAACAGCAAGGGACACGCGATTTGCCCCGGATCGTGCCGCAATGCTAATTGAAACGCTGACTTCGGGAACAAGGAGCGCGCGCGGTGCGGGAAATTAGATTCGGCATTTTCTTACCAACTCATGATTTCGCCAAAGCCAAAGCCACCGCGCAAAGTGCGGAGGAGCAGGGGTACTACTCGGTCTCCATCAATGACCATTTCTTTTCGCCGATGGGTGCCGACCAGCGCAAGGTACCCCAGTTGGAATGCTACACGACGCTGAGCGCGATCGCGGCGCTTACCACGCGCATCAGGCTGGCGCCGATGGTCACCGCGATGTCCTTTCGCAATCCAGCGCTGCTGGCCAAGATGACCTCGACGCTCGATCAGATCAGCGGCGGCAGGTTTATCGCGGGCTTGGGCTCCGGATGGCTGCGCGACGAGTACGACGCCAACGGCTATCCGTATCCGTCCAATGCCGAGCGGCTGGCACAGTTGGCCGAGGGAATCCGCGTCCTCAAGGCGATGTGGACCCAGCCGGAGCCGGCCTTCAGTGGCCGCTATTTCAAGATCGACCAGGCCTACAATTTTCCCCAGCCGGCACAAAAGCCGCATCCGCCGGTGATGATCGGAGGGGGCGGCAGCAAGCTTTTGAAAATTGCTGGCGAGGAAGCGGACATCGCCAACGTCGCCGCGCCGATTACTGCCGGTGTGGCCGATTTCGCGGCGATGCTCAAGTTCGACAAGGCGGAACTCAGACGCAGAATCGGGATGTTGCGACAGTTCGCCACGGCGGCAGGACGTGACCCGAATGCGATCGAGATCAGTGGTTTCGTAACTGTGATGCCGGCGGCGGACAAAAGCCAGTCCGAGGCGATCGCCGAGGGCACGGCGAAATCGATGGGCTTTGCCGGCGCCCAGGCGGTCCGCGATTCGCCGATGTTCCTGGTTGGCACGCCCGACGAGATCAAACGTGAGATCAAATCGCGCAGCCAGGAACTCGGCCTCACCTATTACGTCACGGTTTTCATGGCCGACGAGGCGCGCGAGCTTTTCGCCCGCCAGGTGATGCCGGAGTTCACTCGCTAGGGGCGCGAGCTTAACAGTAGCGCCTACAGCGAACGCAGCATCTTGGGCGGCAGCGACCAAATCAGCACATAACGATCCTGCCTTTGGCCGGATGCTTCCTCCAGGCAGACCACCCCGCCTTTCCTGAACTCGATCTCGCAGTCACTGGTAGAACCCGTGAGCATGAAGGAGGCCATTTCGCCCAGCCCCGGCTGATGGCCCACCAATGCGACCTCCCTGAGGTTTTCGAAAACGCGCAGCGCGGCCAGGATGTCGGCCGGCCCAAAGCCCGGTCCCAATTCGCCCATTTGCTCCAGCCGGATGCCGCCCAGTTCCTGGGCGATTATCGTGGCCGTCTCCAGGGCGCGGCGCAGCGGGCTGGTAAGAATTATCTCGGGCCGCACTTTAAGGTCACGTAGTCCCTTGGCCTCCTCAGCCATCCTGAGCCTGCCCTTGGGCGTGAGCGCACGCTCCCCGTCACCGGCCGGATTATGCTCTTCGGCCGCTCCATGGCGTATCAGGTAAAGCCTCATCGTATGAAAATGAGCCACGGCGCGCGTGGTAGTCAAACGGTGGCGAAAATTTCATCCTGTGCCGGACGAAAATCTTCTCCGGCGTATCCTGGCGATGCGCACGGAGGAACTTTCCGTGCAAATTAGGCGCGCGGATAGCGGTAGTGCCGGTCAAGCGCTATCCTGTCATCGTCGTGGACGAAAACCTTAACTCGCCTGTAACCGAAAAAGACCCAGCAGCTCCGGCCATGGAGGGTAACGCGCGCGTCGATGATCGCGCGCGCTTGCAAAGACTGCTGTCCAAACAATTGCGCAACTGCACCGTCCTGTTTGCCAGGACGCTGGCCGAAGAGGACGCCGACGTGGTGCACGACCTGCGCGTCTGCACACGCCGTCTGCAGCAAATCCTGTTCACGCTCGCCCCGCAAAAGGATCTCAACAAAGCGCGCTCCGTGCGCCGGACGCTGAGGCGCGTGCGCCGCGCGCTGGGGGAATGGCGCAACTGCGACGTGGCGCTGCAATGGGTCAGGCGCGCCGAGCGGCGCAGCTCCAAACCCGAGCGCAAGAACGGATGGAAACTGGTGCGCGAACGGATCTCCACCGAGCGCGAGCAGGCGATTCAAAGCGCGCGCCGCAAACTCTACAAGGCGGGCGGAATCACCCTGAATCATAGAATTCAACAGTTGCTGGCTCTTCCCCCCGACCGGCTGGGCACCATGGATCCGCCTGGCGTGGTGCGCGGCGCGATTGCAAGCGCCGCCGCCCAATGGCATGCGGCGCTTGGGCGCGCCAAAGAGGACCGCTCGGTGCGGAATATCCATGCGCTGCGGATTCAGACCAAGCGCCTGCGCTATCGCGTAGAATTGGCGCGCGATCTCGGCTCCGCCGAGGCGCCCACGCTGATTAAGTGGTTCAAACTGTTGCAGGACCGTCTGGGGCATTGGCACGATCGCCAGGAATTGAACCACTTCATTGCTCGCGCTTTGGCCGATTGCGACGTGCTGGTGGCGGAGCCGCGGGTTGCGGTTGAACTGCTCAGGGAGATAGAGAAGGACAATCGGATCAGCTCACGCGAGGTGGAAGAACTGCTGCGCCTGGCGACCGAATCCGAGGGCGCGCGCTTCTTGGATAGCTGGGTGGAATCCTACTGTTCGATCAGTGTGGATGCGGCCGGTGCGGATCCTCTCGCGCCGGACCAGCCGATAGCGGATCCGGCCTCGGAGCAGCCGCAATCCACGCAATCCGACGGAGAGGTCCGGAATTAAGTCGATGAAAAAAAACGCAAATGCAGCGCCCCCTTCCGAATCCAGCCTGCCGCGCACGCTCGCGGTTGACATCGGCGGCACCGGTATCAAGACCATCATCCTGGACCCTGACGGGAAACCGCTTACCGACCGGGAGCGAATTCCAACTCCGCCGCGCGCTACGCCTAAAAAGGTGATGACCATCATCGAGCAGATGGCCCGCCAGCAGGGCGAGTTCGATCGCGTGTCGGTCGGATTTCCGGGTGTTGTCAAAAACGAGAAGCTGCTCACCGCTTTCAACCTCGGCCCGGGATGGACCAGGTTCGATTTCGAGAAGGCGTTGAGCAAGCACCTGATGCGCCCGGTGCGAATCGCCAATGACGCCGACGTGCAGGGACTGGGTTCGGTCAGCGGCAAGGGCGTCGAGCTTCTGATCACGCTCGGCACCGGTGTGGGTTCGTCGCTGTTCGTTGACGGTCACCTGGCCCACCTCGAGTTGGGGCATCATCCGTTCCGCAAGGGCCGGAGCTACGAAGACGAACTGGGCAACGCGGCGCTCCAGCGCAAGGGCAAAAAGAAATGGTCCAGGCACGTGCTCGAAGCGATTGAGACGCTGCGCGCGGCTTTCAACTACGATCGCCTCTATATCGGCGGCGGGAACAGCAAACACATTAAGGCGACCCTGCCCGCCAACACGCAGATAGTCAGCAACCTGGAGGGCCTTCTGGGCGGGGTCATGCTCTGGCGCGATAGTGATGAACGTTAAGGCTGGCGCATCGAGATTCGCCGTCGAATAATAAAGCGTTGCGGAAGAGGAATCGGCATGACTTAAACCGATGGAGTCCTGATTGGCTCCACCGGCAAATAGGCCGCCGTCCGGCTTCCGGTGGACAGCGGCGCGACTTACACGCTGGTGACTCAGGATGTCTGCAAGGCACCTGCTCTCACGCACAAACCTACGGCCACCTTCCGGCTGGCCGACGGCAGACCGATATCCGTCTTCGAAGGCCACCACCTGCAACTGCCGCAAGGCGATGGGCATACCCCGGTGCTGCACCCATTCAAACTCACCTTTGAACGGATGCGTATGCCGCTCGCCTGATCACGGCAACTCCACCTTCTCGCGCATCCGAGGAGCCACGATGCGATGAAAGCCCTGGTGATGGAATCGGTTGGCAAGCCGATGGTGGTCAAGGAGGTGGCCCAACCGGAATGTCCCCCGCATGGCGCTATCGTGCGCGTCGAAGCGAGCGGAATTTGCCGCTCCGATTGGCGCATGTGGATGGGGGATTGGGGCTGGGCGGGGGTAACGCCGCAACTGCCCACCATATTGGGACACGAGATTGCGGGGATCGTGGAGGAGATCGGCTCCGAAGTTAAAAGATTCAAGCCCGGTGACCGCGTGACTTGTCCGCCGCTGCAAGCCTGCGGCGCTTGCCGGGATTGCCTCAGCGGTCATTCCAACCTGTGTTTCAACATCGAGAACATGTGCGGCGGCTATGCGCGTTATGCCGCGATATTTCACGCGGACCTCAACCTCGTGAACTTTGCCCCGAATATCACCTTTTTCGAGGCTGCCTCGATGGGTTGCAGATTCATCAAGGCGTATCACGGTGTTATCGATCGGGCCCGGATTAAGGCTGACGAGACGATCGTGATCTACGGCTGCGGCGGCGTCGGGCTATCAGCCACGCAGATTGCGGCAGCCTCCGGCGCGCGGGTGATCGCGGTTGACCTTGACGACCGCAAGCTGGTGCTGGCAAAAAAGGCCGGCGCGGAACACGTGATAAATGCCGCCAAAATCGATCCGGTACAGGCTGTGATGGATCTGACCAACGGCGGCGCAAACGTCACGCTCGACGCGCTTGGAATCGCGGCCACCTGCCGCAACGCCTTGCTGAGTCTGCGCACGCGCGGCCGCCATGTGCAGATCGGTTTGACGACCCAGAAGGAAAAGGGCGAGGTAAGCATTCCGCTGGACCGCATCGTGCTGATGGAGATCGAGCTGGTCGGCTCCTCTAATATGCAACCCTGGCGTTACCCCGCGATGCTCGACCTGGTGGAACGAGGCAAGGTTTCGCCCAAGGCGCTGATCACCCAGACCCTGCCTTTGAACAAGGCTTTCGGCGTGATCGAGAAAATGACGCACTACTCCAACGTCGGGATCAGCGTAATCGATCGGTTCTGATTGCGAGCTATCATTAGTAAAAAGCCGAGGCGCAATTTTTTCCTTCTCGCCGATCAGGAAGAGTGAGACTGGTGGTCAAGCAGGGAACGCCTGAGCCAGCCGTCAATGCGCCGTCAAGCCGCCGTCAACCGCCATCGCGTGCCCGGTTACGAAGGATGCGCCGTCGGAGCATAGCCAGGCTGCCGCCTCGGCGATCTCTTCGGGCCGGCAGTTGCGACCCAAGGGCATGATACCGGTGGCCTGAGCCATGCGCGGGTGCTGCGCCATGATTCCCTGCGTCATCGGCGTGTCCACCACGCCGGGGCAGACCGCGTTGATCCTGATTCCCGCCTTGGCGTATTCCAGGGCGGCGGTGCGCGTAAGCCCGACCACGCCATGCTTGGCGGCGGTGTACGTCGGCATCCCGTGCGACCCCACCAATCCGGCCGCGGACGCGGTGTTTACAATCGCGCCGCCTTTTGCTTGCCGGAGCATTTGCAGAATTTCGTACTTCATGCACAGCCATGGCCCCTTGAGGTCGATCGCCATGATGCGGTCGAAGTTATCCTCGGTCTCCTCCGCCGTGCGCGCCAGGTTGCCGATGATCCCGGCGTTGTTGAACGCGCAATCAAGCCGGCCGTAGGCTTTGACTGCGGCAGCCACCAGCGCCTCCACGTCTGCCGCCCGCGCAATATCGCAGCGCACGAACATCGCCTTGCCGCCGCCGTCCTTGATCGACTTGACCACCGCCTCGCCCTGATCCGCCGTCACATCCGCCGCCACTACCGCCGCGCCCTCGCGCGCGAAGATTTGCGCCGCCGCCCTCCCGATGCCGGACGCGACGCCGGTTATGATCGCGACTTTGTCTTCCAGTAATCCTGCCATGGGACTCCTCAAGGTAGCGGCGGCCTCCGCGCCGGCGATTGGGCCGGCCTCGGTGCCGGCGTTCTGGATAATCTCACCCGCCCGATGTTAGGCGGCGGCGCGTTGTGGCAGCACCTGGCGCAGAAACTGGCCGGTGTAGGAAGCAGGCGCCGCCGCGACTTCTTCCGGAGTGCCGACCGCCACCACCTCTCCGCCGCGGTCTCCGCCCTCAGGACCGAGGTCCACGATGTAGTCGGCGGTCTTTATCACTTCGAGGCTGTGCTCGATGATGATCACCGTGTTGCCGCTGTCCGCCAACCGCCCCAGCACCTCGAGCAAACGCTTGATGTCCTCGAAGTGAAGGCCCGTCGTGGGCTCGTCGAGAATGTACATCGTGCGGCCGGTGGCGCGGCGCGCCAGTTCCTTGGTCAGCTTTATGCGTTGCGCCTCGCCGCCGGACAGGGTGGTCGCCGACTGGCCGAGATGGATGTAATCCAGGCCCACGTCGCGCAGCGTTTCCAGCTTCTGGCGGATGGGCGGAACGCTGGACAGGAAGTTCATCGCGTCCGCCACCGTCATGTCCAGGACCTCGGCGATGTTCTTGCCCTTGTACTGGATTTCCAATGTGTCGCGATTGTAGCGTTTGCCGCCGCACACCTCGCAGGTAACGAACACGTCGGGCAGGAAATGCATCTCGATCGTGATGATGCCGTCGCCCTGACAGGCCTCGCAGCGCCCACCCTTGACGTTAAAGGAAAACCGCCCCGGCCCGTAACCGCGCATCTTCGCCTCGGGCAGCTGTGCAAACAGGTCTCGGATATGGGTGAACAGCCCGGTGTAAGTGGCCGGGTTGGAGCGCGGTGTGCGCCCGATCGGACTTTGGTCCACATGGATGACCCGATCGAGGTAGGCCAGGCCGTCAATAGTCTTGTGAGCCCCGGAGCGCTCGTGGCTGCGATTGAGCCGCTGTGCCAGCGCCCGGTAGAGCGTGTCCAGAACCAGCGTGGACTTGCCGGAGCCCGACACTCCGGTGACGCAGGTGACCACGCCCAGCGGAAAGGACACATTGATGTTGTGCAGATTGTTCTGCGTCGCGCCCTTGACGCTCAGCCATCGCCCGCTGAGCGGACGGCGGCAGGGCGGCACCGCGATTTCGCGTTCACCCGCCAGGTACTTGCCGGTCAGCGAGTTGGGATTGCGCATCACCTCGCGCGGCGTGCCTTGCGCCACCACGTAGCCGCCCTGGAGTCCGGCGCCGGGCCCCATGTCGATCAGATGATCGGCCTCCATCATCGTGTCGCGGTCGTGCTCAACTACCAGCACCGTGTTGCCCAGATCGCGCAGCCGCTTGAGCGTCGCCAACAGCCGCTGGTTATCGCGCTGATGAAGTCCGATGGACGGTTCATCCAGAACGTAGAGCACTCCCACCAGGCTTGAGCCGATCTGGGTGGCCAGGCGGATACGTTGTCCTTCACCGCCCGACAGCGTGGCGGAGGCCCGCTCCAGGGTCAGGTAGTCCAGACCGACATTGGCCATGAAGCTGAGCCGTTCGCGGATTTCCTTCAGAATGAGCCGCGCGATCTCGGCTTCCTGCTTGCTCATCGTGGGAGACGCAAAAAATTCCAGCGCCTCTTTGACCGACATCGCGGTCACTTCGGCGATCGACTTGCCGCTGAAACGGACGTAGAGGCTTTCCTTTTTGAGCCGGCTGCCGCCGCAGGTGGGGCACGGGCGCATGTTCATGTACCCCTCCAGCATCTCGCGCACACTCTGCGACTCGGTCTCGCGATAGCGCTGGTCCAACCACTCCAGCACTCCTTCGAATGGCCGCGCGTAGCCGTGGCGGCGCTCGCCGCGGTAAGAGAACTCGACCTCCTCGGTGCCGGAGCCGTTGAGTATGGCTTTGCGCACTTTGGCCGATAGGTTCTTCCACGGCGTGTCGAGGCTGAATCCGTAATGCTTGGCCAGCGCCTCCAGCACCGGCTGCATGTAGCTCTGGGCCGCCCACGGAGCGACCGCGCCGTCAGCCAGCGAAAGGTCATCGTTCTGGATCACCAGCTCCGGGTCGAAGTACATCGTCGAGCCCACACCCGAGCAGGTCGGGCATGCGCCGTGCGGGCTGTTGAACGAGAACATTCGGGGCGCGATTTCGGGATAGGAGATGCCGCAGTCCACGCACGCGAAGCGCTGGCTGAAATAGATGGCGGCGCCTTCGTCATCGAGCCGTTCGACCTTGAGCAAGTCCTGCCCGTACTTGAACGCCACCTCCAGCGAGTCGGCCAGACGCTTTTCGATTCCATGATGAATCGCGAGGCGGTCCACCACCACTTCGATGGTATGACGATGGGTCTTGTTGAGTTCGATGTCCTCGGCCAGCTCGCGCATCTTGCCGTCCACCTTGACCCGCACAAACCCCGCGCGCCGCAGGTCCCGAAGTTCCTTGCGGTACTCGCCCTTGCGGTCGCGCACGATCGGCGCCATCACGTGGATTCGGGTGCCTTCAGGCCAGCTCATGATCTGATCGACGATCTGCTGCACGCTCTGGGTGGCAATCTCGCGCCCGCAGTTGTAGCAGAACGGATGGCCAGCGCGGGCGAACAGCAGGCGCAGATAGTCGTAAATCTCCGTGATCGTGCCGACCGTGGAACGGGGATTGCGCGAGGTGGTCTTCTGCTCGATCGAGATCGCCGGCGACAGCCCTTCGATCGAATCGACCTCGGGCTTCTCCATCTGCTCCAGGAACTGGCGCGCGTAGGCGGACAGCGATTCGACGTAGCGCCGCTGGCCTTCGGCGTAAATGGTGTCGAAAGCGAGCGAAGATTTGCCCGAGCCGGAGATTCCGGTGATTACGACCAGGCGATCGCGCGGGATCTCGAGGTCGAGACTTTTGAGGTTATGCTCGCGCGCGCCCTTGATAACGATGCGGTCGGCCATCGCAGCTTCCTTACGCAAATCCTAATTTTACGCAAGGTTTCGCTGTTCACAAAGGCCGGCTGGCGCCCGCCGCGGCGGTTTTTCGACAAAAGCAGCGCGTGATGCGGGAGCTGATGGTCCAGCTCCGGCGTGTCCGTGCCGCTACATTTCCCTGGCGTGGCAGCGGACCGTCGCGCCAGATCCCTTCATCATGGGAATCAGTATCGAAATCATGCTCGGTATTCGAGTAACAGGCGAAGGTGTTGGCGAGATAAGGCACATTCGCGAATTTGAACTGGCCGGCGAAGCAGCCGACCGGAATCCGTTGCCGGCGGCCGAAGTGGCCGCCGCGGTACCGTTATGACGTTAACGGCGAATGCGAACGGATTTGCGGCGCGGTTGCGGGCCGCGGGCAAGTCTGTCGGCCCGACCGCAACCATGCGGCGGGAGAAATAGGTTGAGAATCTACTGCTGTGATTGGCTCGCGGCCGCGGCGGGGGCGCCGGGCAATATTTCCAGGTCCACGCTCATCGTGTTCTGGCCGGCCGCGCTGCGATAAACGCCTCGAACCGGGGTGGCGTCGGCATAGTCCCGTCCGATCGCGATGCGGATATAGCGGACGTCCGTGCGGCATCGATGGGTGGGATCGAATCCAGTCCATCCCAGGCCCGGAAGCAGCACCTCAATCCAAGCGTGGCTCGCCTGTTCCCCGGGCGCGGGCCCCGGTTCCTGTTGCGGACCAAGATAGCCTGAAACGTAGCGCGCCGGAATCCCGGACAGGCGCAGCACTCCCAGCGTCAGATGGGCGAAGTCCTGGCACACACCGCCGCCCGCGCGCAGGATTTCGTCCAGGCTGGAATGAACGTCGGTGGTGGCGGTGTCGTAGCCGAACTGGTCGCGAATGAAGTTGACGATGCGGACCACGTACTCGGTCACGTCCTCACTGCGGCGCGGACGCGCCATCCAGAAGAACTTGCGCAAGCGGTCGCTGAAGGGCACGTAGCGGCTGGCGGTGAGGAACTCGCAATACTCTCGGGTGCGGGCCTCGTCGTCGCCCAGATAGCGCGCAAAGGTGGTCGCGGTCGGTCGGCCGCCGAATACGGGCAGCCGCTCCACCACCGCAGTAGTCACGATCACAAGGCTGTCGTGCGGCGGATGGATCGATACGGAATGGACCCGGTTGCCGAAGTAATCGCGAAATTCGTGGATTGACGCGTTGGGCGCCACCTGTATCTCGAATGAAAGCACAAGTTGAGCGGGATCATCGCACGGACGCAAGCGCACCTCGTTGTGCGATTCGTAGGCCGGAGCTTCGTACTGAAAGCGCGTCGCGTGCCGGACCCGGAAGACCATCGCCCTCACTCAAAACGCAGATACTTATCGAAAATCATACTTCCGATATCGGCGCAAAGGTCTTGTACTTCCATCAGGAATTCGTGCAGTCCGCTCCTCAGCACACCCTCGGTACTCCCGCCGCGCAAGGCCATCGCGAGCTTGGCGCCGGGTGAGCCGGGTGCGGTAATCGCCGGTTGGCTGCCGGCCTCGTGCTCGATCCGCGCCGCGGCCTCCTGGAGCTGATCGATACAAAAACGGCATGAGCGGGGGAAACCAGCGTCGAAGAGCAGGAACTCGACCACTCCATCGATGATTATGTGGTTGCCGTAAACCCGCCGGTACGCCTCCAGTGCCGATGCGCTGCGCAGCACGGCCGCCCATTGCATCCGGTCAACCGTCCCGCCTATGTCCTCCACCCGCGGCAAGAGATGATGATACTTCGAATCCAGCAGGCGCGAAACGTTCTCCGCCCGCTCCAGCATCGTGCCGACCGTCATCACGTCGAATTCGATGTCGCGTGGCAGGGTGGCGTAGCTGATGCCGGCCAGGCGATGGAAGCGGTTGCGCAGGTCATTGAAGAAGCCATAGACGCCTTGCTGGTCGAACACCGCATGCGACCATCCCTGCGCCTCCAGGTAAAGCGTGTTGATTTCCAGCCACAGCTCGGAGGACAGCCGATGGCGCAGGTTGCGGGCGTTGTCGCGCGCCGCGTTGATGCAGGTCAGGATTGAGGACGGGTTGCGCAGCTCGAAGGTGAAGAAATCGAGCACCTGTGTTTCGCTCGGCGCCTCGTAGTATTGCGCGAAAAGCTCGTTGTCGCCGGTGATCGCGAGCAGCGGCGCCCACGGATGCGGGTCGCTGGTGGGACTTTCGACCAGCAGATGGTAATTGACGTCGGCCAGCCGCGCGCGCCATTCGGCGCGCTCCAGGTAACGCGCCATCCAGAACAGGTGATCGGCAATCCGGCGCAGCATCAGGAGGCCATCACCCAGGTATCCTTGCTGCCGCCGCCCTGCGAGGAGTTGACGATCAGCGATCCCTCCCGCAGCGCGACCCTGGTCAGGCCGCCGGGCAGCACGCGCGGACGCTCACCGAGCAGAACGAACGGGCGGAAGTCGATATGCCGGGGCGCCACTTCCGCGCATCCGTCGGCGCGATGCCCGACGATGGTCGGATGGACCGAGATCTGCACCACCGGCTGGGCGATGAAATTGTCGGGGTAATTCTCGATGTGCTCGCGGGTCTCGGCCAGCTCACGATCGCTGGCCCTGGGCCCGATCACGACGCCATAGCCGCCCGACGCGCCGGTGGGCTTGACGACGTATTGATCGATGTCGCGCAGGACCATCTTTCTCATTTCCGGGTCGCGCAAGAGATAGGTGTCGACGATCGGCAGGATCGGCTCTTCAGCCAAGTAGTAGCGAATCATCGCCGGAGTGTAGGCATAGACCGCCTTGTCGTCGGCCACGCCGGTGCCTATCCCGTTCGCGAGCGCCGCGCCGCCCGCCTTGAGCACCGCCGTCAGGCCTGGCACCCCCAGCATCGAGTCGGGCCGGAAGACCACCGGATCGAGGAAGTCGTCGTCGATCCGCCGATAAAGGACGTCAACTTGGCGCAAGCCGCCGACCGTCTTCATGTAGAGTTTGTGATCGGCGCAAACCAGGTCGCATCCTTCGACCAGTTCGATACCCATCTGCTGGGACAAGAACACGTGCTCAAAAAACGCCGAATTGTAGGCTCCGGGAGTCAGCAGGGCCACGGTCGGCCGCGACGCGCCCGACGGCGCGATTTCACACAGACTAGCGAGCAGGTCGGCCGGGTAATGCTCGACGCTGCGCACTCCAATACTGCGGATTAATTCCGGCACCAAACGCGTCATCACCAGCCGGTTCTTGATGACGTAAGACACGCCCGAAGGAGTGCGGACGTTGTCTTCCAGTACGCGGAACTGGGCGTCGGCTGCGCGAACCAGGTCGATGCCCGCCACCGTGATATGAACCCCATTGGGCGGGTTGATCCCGAACGCGGCGCGGCGAAACTGAGAGGAGGTCTTTATCAGATCGGTAGGAACGACTCCGTCCTTCAGAATGGCGCCTTCGCCGTAAACGTCGCCAACGAAAGCGTTTAGCGCCTTGACGCGCTGGATCAGCCCGGCTTCCAGGGTGGCCCAGGTATCGGCGTCGATTACCCGGGGAATCGGGTCGAAGGGGAAAATGCGCTCGGCCCCTGCGCTGTCGCCGTAAACATTGAAGGTAACGCCCTCGTTAAGGAACATGCGATCCGCGCGAGCGCGGATTTCATCGAACTTTTGTGCGTGCGTGGCGAGAAATTCCGCCAGCATGTGCGAATGGCCGGCGCGCGGACATCCGTGGCGATCGCACATCTCGTCGTAGGCTTCGGGATGCGCTTTATAGGCTGCCCAAAAAGACGCCACATTGCTCAGTAGCGCGGCAGTTTCGCTCCTTCCTGCGGCTTCCCAATCCACTATTTTTGACCCTCCTCGCGCGGCAACATCACTAATTGATGCCTTTTGCGCAAGGATTGTGCCTTGGCTGGCGGCATTCTATTGGCAAGCGTCAGGATCTCGCGGCACGGCGGCGAGCGGTGTCGGCGGCGAACGCGATTGCGGCGCGCATGCTCTGCTCGCGTGCGACCCCCTGACCAGCGATATCGTAAGCAGTGCCGTGGTCCGGCGACGTGCGGATGAAGGGCAGGCCCAGAGTGACGTTGACGGCGCTGTCAAAATCCAGCGTCTTGACCGCGATCAACCCCTGGTCGTGATACATCGCGACCGCGGCGTCGAAACCGAACCGGCCCTGCGACCTGATAAAGGCGGTGTCGGGCGCAACCGGGCCGAAGGCGTCGATGCCCTTCTTGCGCGCCCCATCGATCGCCGGAGCGATGATGTTGATTTCTTCCGGGCCGAACAAGCCGTTCTCGCCGGCGTGAGGATTGAACCCCAGCACCGCCAGCCGCGGATTTGCGATCGCCACGTCGATACGCAAATGCTCGGCCAGCAGTTCGATGGTTTCCAATATGTTGCGGGTGCTGAGCGCCCGCGCCACCCGGGCCAGGCCGATGTGCACAGTGACCAGCGCCAGCCTGAGCCGGCGCCCGGCAAACATCATGCGCCAGCGCCGAACTCTGGCAATTTCAGCGAGCAGCTCGGAATGGCCGGGGAATTGATGACCTGCCCGATTGAGCCATTCCTTGTTGATTGGCGCGGTCACCATCGCGGCCGCCTCGCCCGACAGCGCCATCCGCGCGCCGGTTTCGATATACCGGTACGCGGCTCGGGCGCCTTGAACCGTCGGCCGCCCCGGCTTCAGTGCATTGCTTGCAAGCTTGCTCGTTTCAAGAACCCAAAGCGCACCGCCGCCCGCATCGATCCTCTGTCCGGGAGTCCATGGAGCTGGATCCGGAACGGACCCCTTCAGAGTTCGCGCCGCCGTGCGCATCGCGCCCAAGTCTCCGACCACCAGCAGACGCGGTGCACCGGGCTTGCCCGCCCACGACGCGGCCGCCTTGAGTATCACCTCGGGACCGATCCCGGCCGGATCGCCCATGCTGATTGCGATCGGAGCGGTGTGGCGAGCCGGGACGCTCACAGGTTGGTTTGCACGGAGTGATCCTTGATCAGTTCGGTATTCACCCAGCGCTTGAACTGCACTTCCATTTGCTGCTGGGCCAGCTTGTCGCGAATCAGGTTGCTCACGTCCTTGAGCGGTCTTACGCCGGCTTCCTGATGTTCCTCGACCTTGACGATATGAAAGCCATGTTCGGTTTTGACCACTTCCGAGATCTGGCCCGACTTGAGTTTGGCGATCGCGGCCAGGATCTTTTCGTTGATCTCGTCGGGCTTGAAATAACCCAGCTCTCCGCCCTGGGCCTTTGAATCGTCGTCGGAGAACTTGGCCGCCAGTTGCGCGAAGTCCTCGCCTTTGAGCGCGCGCTTGCGCAACCCCTCGGCCTTGGCGCGCGCCGCCTCGATCAGCATCGGCGGGGCGTTGGTCGGATCCACCCCGACCAGGATTTGAGCCAGCTTGAAGCGTTCCTGCGAGGAGGTGAAATCGGCGAGGTGGCTCTCATAGTAGCTTTTGATCTGCTCGTTGGTGACCGTCACCTTGTCGCGGATATGGGTCTGCAGCATGGTCATTTTCTGGACTTCCATGCGCGCCCGTTTGCGGTAAGCCTCCCAGGTGATGCCGTGCTGCGCCAGTTCGGCGCGCAATTGCTCCTCGCTGATGTGATTGCCTGCCTCGAACTGGGCAATGAAGCGATCGACCTGTTCGTCGTCCACTTCGATGGAACTCATCTCGTGGTCCATCAGTTTTTCGGCGATCAACTCCTGCAGCACCTTGCGCTGGATAGCCTGACTGCCCGGACTGTCGTCGGCGGGCAGCGTGGTGCCCGCGGCCGTGGCGTAGCGCCGGAGGTCCTGCATCGTGATGGGATCGCCGTCCACGGTGGCCACGACCCGATCAACGATTTGGTCGGCCCGCGCTGTCGCGGGAAAAAAGAAGAGCAGCGGAATAAAAAAGACTGCGCCACTGACGATGCGCGCGTAATGTCTCATCGATATACTAATTAGCGAGCTGACCTGCCGCCCGCCCCACCCGAGGCTCCACCTTTTCACACGCGGCCAGCGCCTGCAAGATCGGCTCAAGCTCCTGGAATAGCTCCTCGTAATTGCGATTTTCAATGCGCACCGTCAGTTGCGCGTTGGGCGCCAGGCGCATCCGCGAGCGGTTGGCGGACACCAGCTTGGTGAGCAGGGCGGCGTCCACCGGCGCCTGTGGATGAAAGCGAAGCTGCAGGCTGTTGCCGCGCAGCACCGCGCTCATGATCATCAGCTCGCGCATCTGGCGGCGCACGTTCATCGCGGCCAGCAGGTTCTCGACCAGCGTCGGTACCGGACCGAAGCGGTCGCGCAGTTCGTCGCGCAGATCGTCGAAATCCTGCACCGACTCCGCGCGCGCCATCCGGCGGTAAAGGATCAGGCGCTCGCTCTCGTCCGGCGCGTAGCTGTCCGGGATGTAGGCCGGGATACCGAGCTGGAGTTCGGGCTCGAAGTCGGGACGCTGCGGCTCGCCGCGCAGCTCGCGGATGGCCTGCTCCATCATCTCGGTGTACAGCTCGAAACCCACGGCTGCGATATCGCCCGACTGCTCGCGGCCCAGCAGATTGCCGGCGCCGCGCAATTCGAGGTCATGCATCGCGAGTTTGAACCCGCCGCCCACCTCCACCAGTTCGCGCAGCACCTCGATGCGCCGTTTGGCGTCGCGCGTGATCAGGTGCTCGCCCGGCACCAGCAGGTACGCGTAAGCCCTTTGCTTGGAGCGTCCCACCCGCCCGCGCAGCTGGTAGAGCTGGGCCAGTCCGAAATGATCGGCGCGGTTGATTATGATGGTGTTCGCGTTGGGGATATCCAGCCCCGACTCGATGATCGCCGAGCATACCAGCACGTTGATCCGCTTATTGATGAAGTCGTGCATCACGACTTCCAGCTCGCGCTCGTCCATCTGGCCGTGCGCGATCCCCACTTTGGCTTCGGGCACCAGCGCCCGCAGATGACGCGCCATGTAGTCGATGTTTTCCACGCGGTTGTGGACGAAGAACACCTGCCCGCCCCGGTTCAGTTCGCGCAGGACTACCTCGCGGATCAGGCCGTCGTCGAAATGAGCCACGTAGGTATGAATCGCCTGGCGGTCAACCGGCGGCGTCTGGATGATCGACAGGTCGCGAATCCCCAGCATCGCCATGTGCAGCGTGCGCGGAATAGGCGTGCCGGTCATGGTCAGCACGTCGACCAGCTTGCGGAACTTCTTGATCTTTTCCTTGTCGGCGACGCCGAAGCGATGCTCCTCGTCGATAATCAACAGCCCCAGCCGCTTGAAATCGACGTCGTTTTGCAGCAGCCGATGGGTGCCTATAACGATATCGACCTTGCCCTCGCGCGCCAGCTGGAGGACCGCCTTGTTGTCCTTGGGGGTGCGAAAGCGTGAGACCATCTCAACCCGCACCGGGAAATCCTTGAAGCGGTTGGTGAAGGTCTCGAAATGCTGTTCGGCCAAGACCGTGGTCGGCACCAGCATCGCGACCTGGTAGCCGTCCGCCACCGCCACCATCGCGGCGCGCAGCGCCACCTCGGTCTTGCCAAAGCCGGCGTCGCCGCAGATAAGGCGGTCCATCGGGCGCGGCTTGGACATGTCGAGCAGCACCTGGTCGATCGAGGCGAGCTGATCCTCGGTTTCCTGGAACTCGAAACGGTCGGCGAACTCCTCGTACTCGGTGCCCGGATGAGGAAAGCCGTGACCCTCCTGCGCCTCGCGCGCGGCGTAAATGTCGAGCAGCTCTGAGGCCATCGCCAGCACCGCGTCGCGCGTGCGCTTCTTGACCTTGTCCCACGAGCCGCTGCCCAGTTTGTCCAGCTTGGGCGCGACGCTGTCGCCGCCCACGTAGCGCTGCACCAGGTTGATGCGCTCTACCGGCACGTACATCGTGTCGTCGCCGAGATATTCGAGGTTCAGGAAATCGCCCTCGGTTTCGGCGACCTTCAGATGCTTCAGACCGCGGTATTTGCCGATTCCATGGTCGAGATGGACCACGATATCCCCGGGCTTAAGTTCTTCAAGGTTGACCAGGATACCTTTGGCGGCCGGACGGACGCGCCGGCGCACGCGCGGCTCGCCGAAAATATCCTCTTCGCTGTAAATGTACAGGCCGTCCAGCTGCAGCACGGTACCCGCCGCAATCTCGCCCTCGATGATAGTCGGCAGGTGGGAGTCAGACTCGAGAAAGCGCGGGTAGCTTTCGATTTTGGAATTGACTTCGAAGCCGTAGGCTTCCAGATGACGGCGCAGCCGATTGCCCTGGCTGGGACCATCCACCACGAACAACGCGCGGCTTTGGCCGCGGCGGATTTGTGTCAGTTCAGCCGCCAGCGGCTCGAACGACGCGGTCTTGGCGCCGTCCTTCGCTCCGGTGGTGAGCTTTAGGCTGGGCTGCGATTTGACTTCAATCGCAACTGCGTAGCCGGTTTGTGGCGACCTCACCGTCACGACCGAACCGACATCTACGGAGACAAGTTTTTCCAGGCGCGCCTCCAGGTCCGCCGCCTCCAGGAACAGGGTCTCCGGCGGAGGAAAATAGGCGTGACGGGCCAGGTTCTGCTCCGCTTCCTGGGCAATTCGATCGGCAAAGCGCTGCGCTTGAGCGATTATGCGGCCGGGCTCCACCAGCCAGGTCAGCGCGCCCTCGGGAAAAAAGTCGAACAGAGTATCGAGCGGCTGGTCGAACATGTACGGCATCAAGTTCTCAACGCCCGGGAACAGCAAGCCGTTCTCCAGCGCCTCGGTCAGCTCCGCCACCTCCTTGCGCACCAGCCCGATCTCGGCCGCGCGCAACTCAGTCCGATCGCGCAGCTTGCGCTCGCGCAGCGCAACGGGCGGAACAAAGCGCGCCGGGATGACAATTGCTTCGAGCACCTCGCCCAGCGAGCGCTGATCGCCCGGCTCGAAGAAACGAATCGAGGAAAGCACGTCGTCTTCAAGTTCGAGCCGCAGCGGGCGGCCGTAGAGCGGCGAAAACAGGTCAACGATCCCACCGCGGACGCTGAAGTCGCCGGCCTCCTCGGTCTGCGGCAGCCGCTGGTAGCCGATCGCGCTCAACTCCGCGATGACTCCCTCCAGGTCAATGCGATCGCCCAGGGTCAGGCTTATGACGGAGCTTTCGAATACGCTGCGCGGAATGGTGCGCGTCATCAGCGCTTCCACTGAGGTGATCACCAACGGCGCCGGTTTGCGCAGCAACGCGTACAGCGCCACGAACTCGGCGCTCTGGTTGTCAAGCGGCGGTGAGATGCGCGCCAGCGGCGTAACTTCCCATCCGGTATGCAGATACAGCGAACGCTCCAGCGCTCCGCTTTGCGCTGACTCGCCCAAAAAAAACCCGAGCTCGGCCGCCAGGCTCTCGGCCTCGCTGGACAGCGGTGTAACGGCCACAATCGGCCGCCGCAACGTGAGGGCGGCTTCGCGCAGGAGCAGGGGACCGGCGGCGCCCTTGAGTCCCATTATCGGAAAATGGCGGTCGGTGCCGGCGCGCAAACGCGCCTCCAGCTCAGCGGCCGCTTCTTTGAGACTTCGCTCCATAATGCACGACAAAGGTCGGGCGGGAGTTGCGGCTCCCGCCCGACGTTGCGATGTTAGCAGAAATGAGACTGCGACGCGTCCCCGTGCGAGACGATCTGTTTCAGTTCGCGGCCGAAGTGGATGCAGGGGCGCGCGGCGGTGCCAGCTTGATCGGTACCTTGACCGCCTGCGGCTTGCCCTTGGCGGATTCGCGCAGCACCGTGAGCCACATGGTGTCGCCGGGCTTGAGCCGCGCCAGTTCCTCCGCCAGCTCCTGCTCGCTGCCGACGCGGTTGTCGTCAACGGCCACGATCAGGTCGCCCTGGCGGCCCAGTTGGCCGGTCTTCTTCAGCAGCGGCGCAAGCAATTCCTGGGCAGGACCGAACATCGCGCTGGCCGTCAGACTGCTCGCGCCCAGATTGGTGGCAGCGCCGCTGCCCTTGATTGCAGCCGCCGCGGCGGGACTTCCCTGGTCAACGCTGAGTACCTCCAATGCCCGCTGCTGGACGCCGTTGGCCTGGGTGACCGTCGTCGAATGGACGGAGATGCCCAGGTACGGAAGCGGGCCCGAACGGCCGCTGGCGTGCTCCGAGTCCGTATAGGTGCGGTAAAGCTCGACGTCATTGTTTTCGCTGCCCGTTTCGTCACCGCCCTGCTGGTCATTCGCATTGCCCTGCGCGGCCCCGTTGCGATCCTCAGGCGCGGCGGTTGAGGGCTTCGCTTGCTGGGGTGGCGGCGGTGATTGCGGAGCTATCTCCAGGACGCCGCCGTGGTCGCCGGCGCCGGGCAACTGATTTCCGGAAGCTTGCGCATCGGGTGCGGCTTGCGCATGGCAAATCGCCGCGGCCCCAAAGAAAAGCGCGGCGGCCAAGCCGGCCATCGCTAACCACACTCTTTTTCCCTGTTCCACAGCCGGTTGTGGGAGAGGGCGAGGGTGAGGATGACTGATGCACTTCAAGCACAACCACCCGCACGCTTTTCCAATCGTAATTAACACAAAACTCCGGGTTTCGCTCAAACTATAGGCGCGCCGACGGCGCCTCTCAAGACACCACGGCCCGCCAGCTTGAGCGCGCCACGACCTTTTTGATACTGCCTTCAGACATGAAGATTCTGGCCGCGATGAGGCTTACCGAGCGCCAGCGCGCGCTCATCCAGGACGAGTCGGGAGGGGCGGAAATCCTGGACGGGTTCAGCCCCTTCGAGCCGGAGAAATTGGAGCCGGCGCTGGCCGGCTCCGATGTGATGGTGACTTTTCGCGTGCCGGCGGATTTGAAACGCAAGGCGCCCAAGATGAAGTGGATTCACCTGATGAGCGCAGGCGTTGAGCATGCGCTGGCGGCAGGCGTTTTCGACCTCCCCGGGCTTCTGCTAACCAACAGCAGCGGAATCCACGGCACCACCATCGGGGAGTATATTCTCGGGTCGATGCTCGCGTACGCGCATCGGCTGTATCTGCCGCTGCGCGCGCAGTTGCGCCACGAATGGTTGCCCAATCGCGACTTCATGAAAACCGTGTTCGACCTGCGTGGCAAAACAGCGGGGATCGTTGGCTATGGTTCGATCGGACGCGAGACTGCCCGCCTGGCGCAGGCCTTCGGGATGGAGGTGATCGCACTCAAGCGCAACCCGCATGATCATATCGACCCCGGATGGTGTGCGCCTAATGTCGGCGACCCTCAAGGCTTGATCCCCAAGCGATGGTTTGGTCCTGAACAACGTGTGGAGCTTGTAGCGCAGAGCGATTTTATCGTGGTGACGCTGCCGCTCACTCCCGACACCCGGCATTTTCTCGGCGCCCGTGAGTTCGCGGCCGCCCGCCCCACCGCCTACGTGGTCAACGTCGGGCGTGGCGAGGTAATCGATCAGGACGCGATCATCGAGGCACTGAAGAGCGGCCGTTTGGGCGGCGCCGGCCTCGACGTCACCACACCCGAGCCGCTGGGTGCGCAAAGTCCGTTGTGGGACATCGAAAACGTATTGCTGACCCCACACATCTCCGGCGCCAAACAAGGCTACAACGACGAGGCCTGCGCGGTGTTCGTGGAAAACCTGCGCCGTTTCACCGCGGGCCACCCGATGCTGAACCTGGTTGACCGGTCCCAAGGCTATTAGGTGATAGCGATGCAAGTCCGCGTTGACGCCAATAAATGTCAGGGCCACACGCTGTGCAACCGAGTCGCCCCCGAACTATTCCGCTTGCGTGAGGAAGACGGCCATTCCGAGGTAATTAGCAGCGAAGTTCCAAAGGCCCTGGAAGAAAAGGCCCGCAAAGCGATGCAAGGCTGCCCCGAACAGGCAATTTCGATCGAGGAGTAGCTGCTGCATTTCGGAGAAGGTCTCGAACGCCCTTCGAGCCCCCGCCATCGTCTCCCTTCACTTCGTTCAGGATGACCGACATGCGCGGGAATGAGGCAACCGTGGTGCCGTAGTAGCTACTGTCCTTGGCGTCCTTCTTTAAGGTACGCGGTCATCTCACCATCCGCGGGCGCGAGTGGCAGGCGGTGGGGGCGGCGGGCTGGCGGCTAGGCTTACCGGGGTGTTCAACTCGAAGGGGCTGCGGAGGTCCAGCTTTTTCCCTATTTCGCGCAGTGCGGGCAGAACTTCCTGGCCCAGCAAGCGGATGCACGTCTGAGAGTCCTCGTGGCTGATACGGCCGTCGTTGGCCCATAGCGCCAGGATTGAGGGCTGCGTCTCCTCCAGGATGACGCGCAGTTTTTCGATCACCTGTTTAGGCGTACCGGCGATGATCGACAGCGACGCCACCATCTCTTCGAAAGAGCGGGATCCCTGCCCCGTGCGGTAGCCCGCACGGACTTCCGCCAGGCCGCGCCGCGCCCAGGTGCCGAGGTAGCCCGAGGGCGCCGCCCACACCGGATGCTGGAGGCCGATCAGCTCGCCCTGCATCCACATGAACTCGCGTGCATTGCGCAGCGCCTTCTCTTCGGTCTCCGCCACGTGGCATCGAATCAGGTATCCGCGCTGCTCCGGTCCCGAGCGGTAACCCGCGACCGCCGCCGCCTGGTCATAAGTGCTCCATACCGTCATTGCTTCCTGCACGGGCAGGTTGAGCGCGATGTACGGGTAGCGCCGGCGCGCCGCCCACACGATCGTCTCGCGGCTGGAAATTCCGGGAATCCAGACCCGCGGATGGGGCTTTTGCAGCGGTACCACCCACGGATTGACTACCCGGAACTGGTAGTGCTCGCCTTCCCATCGCCAGGGGCCGGGCGTGGTCCAGGCTTTGATGATCAGGTCGTGCGCCTCTTCGAAGCGCGCGCGATTGAAGGCCGGGTTGATGTTGGCTGCGATCGACTCGACGCCGCCGCCGCGCACGAAGCCCGAGACCAGGCGCCCCTTGGAGATGAGGTCGATCATCGCCAGTTCTTCGGCCAGGCGGATGGGGTTTTCGGCGATCGGCAGCGGATTGCCCAGCAGCACAAGTTTGACGCGCCGGGTAGTGGCCGCCAGGATCGAAGCGAAGATGTTGCATTTGGCCTGCATGCAAAAGGGAGCGTTGTGATGCTCGTTGAGCATGATGCCGTCGAAGCCGACCTCGTCGACCAGCATGTATTCTTCCAGCCGCTCGTTGTAGAGGCGGCTGGCCGCGGCCGAATCGAAGAAGGCGTTGGGGAACAGCAGTGCGCTGTAGCCGAACCGATCGCTTTGCTCGGACGAATAGGCCGACATGGGCTGCTCGGTGAAGTACATCAGATGCATGTCGGTCCTCTGTCGTTAAGCACGGCTCCGCTGGTTGTGTTAAAGCTAAGGATCGATCAAATCCCGGACGCGGTCCATCATCCCGACGCCGCCGCCGGATACATTGCGCATGGTATCATCGATTCGCTGCCGCCGCATGAACGGGTCGAACAAACGTCGCGAAAGGATGAGGCTGGAAATGCTGACCAGGTTGACAGTGCTCGCCGCCGGAATCTGGCTGGTGCTGGGGATCAAGCCCGCCCTGGCGCAAACAATTCCGGGCGAGCAGGATTACAAGAACAACTGCGCCGTCTGCCATGGACCTACCGGCAAGGGCGACGGCGAAGCGGTAACCGTACTCCCCGCGCTGAAGCCGAAGGATCTGAGCCAGATTGCGAGGAATAATCACGGCGAGTTCCCCGCCCAGGCGATTTACCAGGCGATCGACGGGCGCGACAACATCTACGCGCACGAGTTGGGCGAAAACCGGATGCCGACGTGGGGCGTCAACTGGCAGATGGGGGTAGGGGAACCCAATCCCGCCAGCGAACGCGACACCCGGAAGCGCATCCAGGATTTGGTTAGTTACATCAAGACCCTGCAGGAGAAGTAGTTGAGGATGGGGTCCTGCACCCGCCCAGCCCAATCCAACTACCTCACGTGCGGCAGCACCTGCTCTGCCAGGAGGCGCATCACCCGCTCGCTGCTGGTTATGAAGATGAACTGAGTCACGCCCCAGTCCTGTGAGCGATGCCGCAGCTGTTGCACGCATGAATCCGGCGTGCCAATCAGCAACATCGGCGAAGCTAGTGCCTGTTCGGGTGTCATGCCGAACGCGCGGCCAATCTTTTCCGCCGCTGTACGCGTGTCCGCCTCGGACTCCGTCACCGCGATCGCGGAGGGGATGTTGCTGACCGCGACCGCATCGCGGGCGCGTCCATGTTTGACGGCTTCGTCGCGCACGAACTCGGCGCGTTCCTTGAAGCGTCCTTCATCGAAGCCGGTCAGATCGGCGGCACGGAAACCACCGGAGCGGCCCACCTCCCAGGTGATATTGGCGACGGCGGCGTGTTTGGCGGCGATACGCAGCACGGGGCGTCCGCCGCCGCCAATTATGATTGGCGGATGGGGTTTCTGGATCGGTTTGGGATAAAGAATCGCTTCGTGGAGTTGATAATGCCTGCCGCTGAAGGTGGTCTGCTCATTGGTCCATAAAGAGCGGATACAGTTCAGTGCTTCGTCGAGCATCTCCAGGCGGATCTTCATCTCGGGAAAGTTGATTCCGGTCATGCGGAACTCGGTCTCGCCGTAACCCGTTCCCAATCCGGCCACGACGCGTCCGCCGCTTAGATGATCCAGCGTCATCAGGCTCTGCGCGGTCAACACCGGATAGCGGAACAGGTTGTTGAGCACCAGATGACCCACGCGAAGCCGGCGCGTCGCCTCTATCGCCACCGCCGCGCTCACCATCGTGTCATAGGATATCTGCCGCGGATCCACCTTTCCCTGCGCCCGCTCATAGACGATATGGTCGCCGAGCACGGCCAGGTCGTAGCCCAAACCCTCCACGGTCTGAGCCAGGTCGCGCAGCTTCGCAAAATCCATGTGGCTTAGCAGGATACCGAATTCCATCGTTCCTCCATGTTCCGATCCCTCGAGGTCGCCTGCATGCAGGCCGGCATTATGGACTACTACAACAGCCCTGGTCTTCCCTATAGCATCGTCTCAAACAGCACATGCATGGGAGCTTGAACGATGATGACGCCCAATTACTCAACGATGGACGCCGCCCTGGAAATGGTCCTGAAAGCCGGGCCCGATCTTACAAACGGACTTACCAGCCACGCATCGATGGGGGCTGAGGCGATGTGCTCGATGGGCCGTGCTGACGCGGTGATTTCCTGGGTTGAAAACTATCGCCACATGTTTACCGATCGTCCGCGCCCGTCGGTGAAGATCGATATGAACCGATGGCGCGACGCGCTGGGTGTGGTTAACCGTTTCGCGGATTGGGTGGTGTTTTTTCAAAACGAACTCAGGGAGCGGCGGTGGGTGGAAGTCATTCGGCAATGGGGAGCGTTGCTGTCGCCGGGCCTCGTGGGCGCGGCAACCCACGGTATCATCCGCACGGGCCACGCGGTACGCGCGCTCTCCCAACAGGAAACGCCAGCCAGGGTTGCAGAATTGGCGGAAGGATTAGCCTACTGGGCAGCGACCTACGAGGAGCTGCCCGAAAAGCGCACCTCAAGGCCTACCAGCCTGCCGTCGCTCGCGATTGACTCAGTGCCGATATTGCCGCTCCAGCGCCGGGGTCATTTTCACACTATCGTCGAGGCGCTGGTTCAGCTTGACGATTTTCCGGCGTTTGCCGAGACCATCTCGATGGTGGAGACGGGCGGCAGTGCGCCGGCCTTCATTTCGGACCTGACCGAGACCTTCGCACGCATCTATCTGACCAACGCGCACGACATCATCACCACAATCGCACTTATTCACGCGGTCGACGCGCCGGCCGCCCTGCGGCATATCTCGGCTTATCTTGATACCGGGGGTGTTCGCGAAGGATTGTCTTTCGCATGGCAGGCCTCGGCATCGCTTTACTCCATCTACGGCATTAATCCGCCGCAAGCCGATTCGGTGGCCGGCGCCGCCGCCGATCCGGCGGAATTGTTTCAGCATGCGATCGATGCCGGCGATGAGCACGCCATCAAATTTACCGAGGTTTGCCTGCGCGAGCATGCCATGAACCCCAAGCCTTGCTACCTGGAAGCGGCGCGCCACGCGATCGGCGTGCTGAAAGCGATCAGCAAGGTTTGAGCAGAGAGAAGTGAGAAAATAGAAACTGGAAAAGAGCGCCGCTCCTCACTCGTTGCTCGATGACATTTGGTTACTAACCCATGTCTTTTCACAATCGGAGGCCTGCGGTGTATTAACCGCTTCGAATGGCTTCTCGATCGACAAGGGCAGCGGTGGAGATCTCTCCAAAGCCGACGGTCCGGACGCATCGTGCCGCAGTCGAGTTGGGGGCGGTGGCGCCGTTCGATTTCGATTTGACGCTGCGCTACATGCGGATTTGGCCGGCCGCGGTGCTGGAGCGGGTCGAGAATGGGCGCTATCGGCGCGCGATTCACGTTGGCGGACGCGATGTGCTCCTGTCGCTTCATTCCATTGGTACGCGCACGCGGCCCCGGCTGGTTTTGGAGGTTTCCGGCCCCGCGATCGACCGCTTTGTCGTTGCGCAGGCGGCCGTGCTGGTGCGCCGCACGTTTTTGCTCGACGCCGATCCCGCGCCATTCCTGAAAGCCGCGCAGGCCGACCCGGTGCTGGCGGAGGTGGTGGGACGGCTGGGCGCTTTGCGGCCGATTCAGATTATCGACCCGTTTGAGGCGGTGTTGTGGTCGATCCTCGGCCAGCAGATCAACCTGGCGTTTGCGCGACGGCTGAAGCTGGCACTGATCGAGATGTGCGGAAGCCATCTGGAGATCAGTGGGGAACGATTCGGTTTATTTCCGCGGCCCGCACAAGTGGTGAATCTCGACGCTCGGCTTGCGCGCGAGCGCCAGTTCAGCCGCCAGAAGGTTGAATACGTAAAGGGTATCGCCGCAGGCTTGCTCAACGGCCGGATCGACTTCGACGCGTTGCGGGCCGCAGCGCCGGAGCAGGCGCTGAACGGGCTGATCGCAATAAAGGGAATTGGCCGCTGGACGGCGGAATACTTGCTGATTCGCGCGTTGGGCTTTCCCGACGCGATCCCCGCCGCCGACGTCGGACTGCGCAAGGCAATCGGCAAGGCCTATGGGATGGATCGCAACGCGACCGAAGACGAAGTCCGCGTGCTGGCGAAGAAGTGGGCAGGATGGCGCGGCTGGGCCGCCTTCTACTGGTGGCTGGAACGCCTGTTGATGCTCTATCCAATTTGACATCCGCCCATCAAACAACTAGCCCTATGGCGAGAAAAATCCGGCGCGCGAAGGAGACTCTCACCCCAACCCTTTCCCTGGCCAGCAAGAGAGGGAAGAGATATGAGCCTCTCCCGGTTCGGGAGAGGAGATTAGGGATGGTCGTTGCGAGATGGGCGGGCCGTCCTGCCCGTCATCGCTGGGCCGTGCGCCTGAGAATGCCTTCATTTTTCCTCGCCTGGGAGAGGCCTGGAAAGAGGGCAGCGACGAGACAACTTATCTCGCCATGCGTTCAGCTAACCGCATCGGCGACGCAGAAAGGTTTTCGAGATGCCGACCAAATATACGCAGGTCGCGGGCCATCCGACCTATTACTATTACGTTGGCGCGACGACCACTCCCGACGTGGTGCCGGATTTCTCCCGCGGCAAGGCGATAGTGTTCGTCCATGCCTCGGGCTCCAACGGCCACAGCTGGTATCATCAGATCAACGCTTTGGGAGCCAGGCACAGCCCGATTGCCATGGACATGCCGGCGCATGGCCGCTCTGACGGGGTGGTGGGCTTCGAGACCGTCGCGCAATACACCGACTTCCTGGCCGCATTCATGGACGCCTTGAAATTGAAGTCCGCGGTGATCGCCGGACGCTCGCTGGGCGGAATGGTGGCACTGGATTTCGCGATTCGGAATCCGGACCGTACCCAGGCCGTAATCGCAATCTGCACGGCCGCCAAATTCAATATCCCGGCCGAGCGGCTGGCCGGCTTGGAAGCGGTGGCCAAGGGACGTGCCAGCCAGCAGTTCAACAACGATGGCTTTTCAGCCAGGACCGTTAAGGAGAATTTCGACGCGGTCCGCGAAAGCTGGGGTGAACAGGTGAAAACCGACCCGCGGGTGCGATGGACCGACGTGAAGGCTTGCGCGGCGGCGGATCTGAGCGGCGGTTTGGGCAAGATCAAAAAGCCGACTCTTGTGCTGGCGGGCGCCGACGACACCACGGCCACGGTCGCGGACGCGCAATTTATCGCGGAGCACATCCCGGGGGCCAGGCTGGCGAAGATCGCCGACGCGTCGCACAATCTCCCGACGGAACGTCCGGCCGAAGTAAACGCCGAGATCGAAAAGTTTCTCTCGCAACTCTAAGCCTTGGGAATCACTGACGTGAGTCTGAAAAAGAAAACAGCCATCGTTGGCGTCTACGAGCATCCGACCCGCTTTTCGCCCAGCAAAACCACCTACCAGTTAATCGCGGAAAGCGCGCGCGAGGCGCTGGCGGATGCAGGACTGACGATCAAGGACGTGGACGGATTGTTCAACGCCGGCGGAGGCGGTTTGATCGGCAGCCTGGCGCTGGCCGATTATCTGAACCTCTATCCGACCTATACCGACACGACTAACTATGGCGGTTCCTCATTCGTCGGTCACGCCGCGCACGCCGCTGCCGCAATCTCCGCCGGCCTGTGCAACGTCGCCCTGATTTGCTACAGCGCCACACCGGTATCCACGCCGATGGCCGGGATCGGCGGCGGCGGTGGAGGCGGAATGATTGGCGACCCGAGCACGCATTTCGAGCAGCCCTACGGTCCCACGATTATCAACGGCTACGCGATGACGGCGCAGCTCCACATGCACGAATATGGCACCACCGCCGAGCAACTGGCGGAAATCGCGGTGACCACCCGTATGCACGCGTCGTTGAATCCACACGCCAAGTATCGCGACCTCCTGACGGTGGAGGACGTGCTCAAGTCGCGCGTCATTTCCACGCCGCTGCATCTGCTCGATTGCTGCGTGGTCAGCGACGGCGCCGGCGCGGTGGTGATGACCTCCGCCGAGCGCGCGCGCGACCTGCGCAAGAAGCCGATCTACATCCTGGGGTCGGGTGAAGCGATGCGTCACGCCGCCGCGGGTCATCGCGATCTGATGGATATCGCGACCAATGACTCCGCCCGCCAGGTCTATGAGCGCTCAGGGCTGACCCCAAAGGACATCGACATGGCGATGATCTACGACTCCTTCACCATCACCGTGTTGATGCAGTTGGAGGCCCTGGGTTTTTGCAAGCGCGGCGAAGGCGGCGCGTGGGTAAGCGGCGGGCGGCTGCGCTACGACGGCGAGTTTCCGCTCAACACCGACGGTGGGGGTCTTTCCAATAACCATCCCGGGATGCGCGGAATTTTCCTGCTCATCGAAGCGACCAGGCAGCTGCGCGGCGAAGGCGGCCCGCGCCAGAGCAAAAAACCGCTGCACACCGCGATCGCCAGCGGAATCGGCGGCATCCTGGGCTACCGGCATGCCGCGGCGAGCGTCATTCTTTCGAATCAATAAGCGCCGGCGCACAAGGGATCGATCATGGCCGAGGAAAAAGACAAAAAACCCTACCAGAAGCCTGTGCCGAGTTTTGATGAGGAGAGCCGTCCCTTCTGGGAGGCCACCAAACGGCATGAGCTGTACGTCCAGCGATGCCGGGACTGCGGCTTCGTTCAGTACCAGCCGCGCGCGGTCTGCGTGGGCTGCCTGTCATCCGACGTGCTGTGGGTAAAGTCCAGCGGCCGGGGCAAAATCTATACGTTTACCGTGACAAATCAGAACCCCGCGCGCGGCTTTCGCGATACATTGCCTTACATAATTGCACACGTGGATCTGGAAGAAGGCGTCAAATTGTTGGCCAACGTTGTCGACTGCAAGCCCGAAGAGGTTAAAATAGGGATGCCGGTCGAGGCGGTATTCGCTGACGTTACGCCCGAGGTGACCTTGGTCAATTTCCGCCCGGCCAGGTAATCGCGCAAGGAACCAGCCAGAATAAATGGGTACTATTCTCGATCTGCACAGCCACAGCGAGGCGTCGGAAGACAGCCGCGCGCCGGTGGAGGCCTACCTCAACTGGATTCGGCTGCGGCGGCAGGAACGGCCCGTCGACGGGATTGTCCTGACCGAACATCGCCAATGGCATCGCGAGGGCGACTACCGCGAGCTCGAAGACAAATTTGGCACCATGATCCTGAAGGCCACCGAAGCCGAAACCGACTACGGCCACATGCTGGTGTTCGGCGTCAATGAAGACATCGCGAACCGCTTTGATTTCGCCAACATTCGCATCCCGGCGCAGGAGCTGATCGACGAGGTGGCGCGGATGGGCGGCGTGGTCGTCCCTTGCCATCCGGGACGGCCCAACGTCGGACTGTGCGAACATTACGTCACCAAGCCTCCGCTTGAGAACGTGGTTGCAGTGGAGGCGATCAACGGCGGCTCGCGCCGCGGAGAGGACGAGCGCACCGCGGAGCTGGTGTCGAAGTATGGCTATCGCGGCACGGGAGGATCGGATTCACACCTGGTGAGCCTGATTGGGGTGTGCGCCACGCGGTTCGAAGGCGACATCAAGGATATCGACGCGCTGGTACGCGAACTCAAGTCAGGGCGCTACGAACCGGTGGACTTTCGCGCGCCCCGCAAACCGGTGCCCCGCGCGATTCCCGAACAAACGGCATGAGGCGGCCCGCAGGGTTGAGCAGCTGAAAAGAACCGGCGCCGAGGCCGGTGCTACATTCGGAAATAGGAAAATGGCACTCGACTACGATCCATCAATAATCGGCAAGGTGTTCGAAGAAACTGATCCGGTGGCCGTCTCCGCTCAGGAGATCAAGGACTTCTGCGCGGCCGTCGGCGAGACCAATCCCTGGTACACGGACGAGGCCGCTGCGCGCAAGGGGCCTTATGGCGAGGTGGTCGCGCCGCCGATGTTCGCGCTGACCTTCCGCAACGGGCGCCATTTCTTTCAGAACATTCCGCACTTCGGCAAGGGCGGCTTCGACGCCGGACGCGACGTTGAATTCGTCAAGCCGGTCCGCGCGGGCGATCAGATCACGCTGGTTTCTCACGTCAAGGAAATCTACGAGAAGACCGGCCGCAGCGGCGCGATGTACTTCGTTACGGTGCGCTCCACAGTCAAGAATCAGAACAAAGAGGTGGTCGCCCACATCGACCATCGCTTCATGGGGCGGCTTTAGATGAGCGGCAAGGAAGTGAAAACCCTGGAAAACATACAGATTGGCGACAATATCGGTCCACAGCCCTTGTTTCTCGCCAAGGATAGTGTCCGCGCCTACTGCAACGCCGCCGGCTTGGCCGGAGTGCCGCGCTTCACTGACGACGAACTGGCGCGCAAGGAAGGTCTGCCGGGAATGATCACGCCCGGCAACATGAGCGCCGCGCTAATCGGCAAGCTCGTCACCGACTGGGCGCAGCCAGCCAACGGCCGCCTGGTCAGAATCGGCACCACCTACCGCAGTCCCGTGCTGCCCGAACATAACCTGTCCTTGCAAGGCTTCGTGACACAGGTGGATCATAGCGAGCACACCGCCGAAGTGGACATCTGGATCGAGAACGAAGACGGCGACCGCCTGGTTACCGCAACCGCCACGGTGAAGTTCGAGCCCAAGGCTTGAAGCGCCGCCGCAGTTTATTCAAACCACATTGCGAGTGGCGCGAGCACGAAACGCCCGCGCACTATCACACCGAAGGAATGCCTGCTCCAACCTCGGAGCGCACCGATAATTAGAGCATCGCGCCGCGAAACGGGTCGTCACGCTGGGGCGGATATTGCAGCAGATTGATTGCCCATCGGCGCGCCTGGCGCATCGCATCCTCGGCCCGCCTGAACAGGCGCTCGCGGTACATCGTGCTCCAGACGTACACGTCAACCGAGGGCTCCTCGCCCAGGAACACGTCAATCAGCCAGTCTTCGATCTGCGGTCCGCAGATCAGCAGGCGAACCAAACGCCCGTGATCGATCACGATGCCGCGCGCCTCGCGCGGCAGGCGGAATTCGTCCTTGACCCGCTTGATGAGATGCTTGGGGTAGTGCTCCTCGGTCATCGACACCATGGTCCATCCGCCCTGGGGCGGATTGGATTCGCGCGCGATGTTGAGGTTGTTGTCGGTCAGATGGTCCTTGGCGCGATCCTGGTCGTAGTCCCGCGCCACGCTGTAGAAGCTCATCGCGATCGGCAAGGGCGGAGGTTCGGGCTCGTTGCTGCGGGCCGCCTTGGGCTTCTTGACAGTGGTTTCAACCCACCAGCGATCTTCGACGTTTGGTTTATTGGCCATGAGCCCTAAGCTCGCGCCGCGCGTGCGCGAGTGCGCCGGGCGGCTTTGACTCGGACCTTGTTTCTGGCCCGCGCAGCCTGACGTTTGCCGGCCATCAGGCGGCGTCCACCGCTGCGCCGGGCAGCTATGGGCGTGCTGCGCCGTGAGGATGCGGCCGAGGTGCGTCGCGAGCCGGTCGCGACAGCGCGGCCCAGCCCCCGCGTCGCGGCGGCGCGCCGGAGCCCCCGCACCATCCGGCGGGTAAAAGTGTCTGCCTTGCGTTCCGCGTCGGTCCAGAACAGAAAATGGCCCATTTCATGATAGAAGGTCTGGACCCACATTCGTTCGGTCTTGTAGATGCGACCGCGCTTCCAATTTTCCGGATGGATGAGGTGAATTCGACCGTTTTCGTAGGTTTTACCAGCGGTTTTGCCCCAATCGATATATTCGTACCATTCGATTCGGGGACGCTTTATCCCGTAAAACCGGCAAAACTCGCCCACCGCGCGCCGGAATTCGGCGGCCTTATGGGTGCGGAAATAAACACTCAGGCCTCGGTCGATTACCCTGCGGAGCGCCAGCGGCGGGACAATCATGCGCACGGAACGAATTTCCTCCCGGTGCGCCGATTCTAGAAAGGCGCTTCGACCGCAGTCAATGTCTGCTAAAAATCGCAGTGTTTGCGGCCCGTTTTGGGATCAGACTCCACGAACCCGGAATTTGGCGGGGTGGATTTCCAGCTCTGTCACTCGGAAAAAAGCGGCTTACCGAGACCAGCGGATTTGGTATAGTTGTCGCGGTTTCACTTCGCGCACAAAGAGAGGGCCCAGAAAATGGCAGATTTTTACTCCGCCGACGCTCCCAAGACCCTGCGCAAGCTGTGCCAGCTCAAACCGGACATGTTCAAGTCCTTTATCGACTTCGACCAGGCGGTGTTCAAAGACGGCGCGATCAGCGGCAAGATGAAACAGCTGATGGCGATCACCGCAGCCCACGTCACCCAATGCCCGTGGTGTATCGATGTGCACACCAAGGCCGCGGTCGAGCACGGCGCCAGCGAGGAGGAGATCGCCGAGGCCGTGTTCGTGGCGATGGCAATGCGGGCAGGCGCCGCGTTTAGCCATAGCATAATTGCGCTAAACTCAGCAGAAGAGGCTCACAAGCACTAATTCGCGCAGTCAAAAAGCATGGATCAGCCTGAACCGAACCGTAACACCCGGCGCGTCGACATCGGCGGCATCCAGGTGGGCGGAGACGCCCCGGTGGTGGTGCAGTCGATGTGCGCCACCCGCACGATGGACGTTGACGCCACTGTCGCCCAGACGCATCAACTTTCCGACGCGGGAGCGGGAATCGTCCGTATCGCGCTGGACAACGAGAAAGAGGTTGCCGCGCTAAGGGAGATCCGCGCCCAGACCAGGGGCATAGTGCTGTCGGTCGATCTGCAGGAGAACTACAAAATCGCCGACAAGGTTGCGCCGCACGTCGACAAGATCCGCTACAACCCGGGCCATCTCCATCATATTGAAAAAGCCAAGACCATCCCGCAGAAGGTGCGATGGCTGGTGGATATCGCGCGGGAACACAACCTGGCGATCCGCATCGGGGTCAATTGCGGATCCGTGGCGCCTTCGTTCCTGGCCAAGTACCCGGACGACCAGCTAAAGGCGATCGTAGAGTCGGCGGCGTACCATTGCGACCTGATGGACGAGTATGGCTTTGGCCGCTTCGTGGTGTCGCTCAAGGACTCCGACCCGGCCAAGGTGGTCGAGGCCAATCGCCGCTTTGCCGAGCGCCGGCCCGATGTGCCGATTCACCTGGGGGTGACCGAAGCGGGCCTGCCGCCCGACGGCATTATCAAGACCCGTATCGCATTCGAAAAGCTGCTCGCCCAGCGCATCGGCGAGACCATCCGCGTATCGCTCACGCTGCCCAACGAACGCAAACACGAAGAAGTGGTAGTCGGCCATCAGATCCTGAATGACGTGGCGGCCGGCCGCTTCATTTCGGTGCCGGATTACGGAGCAGGTCTGAACATCATCTCGTGCCCTTCGTGCTCGCGGGTGGAGAATGAGCGCTTCGTGGAACTGGCTCAGCAGGTCAAGGAGCTAACCACGTACGCGGCGCAATATCGGATCACGATCGCGGTGATGGGCTGCCGGGTCAACGGTCCGGGCGAGACCGACGACGCGGACCTGGGCCTGTGGTGCGGTCCCACCACGGTCAACCTGAAGAAGAGGGATCGCAAGCTGGGCAATTTCAGCTACGACGACGTGCTGGGCCGGCTGCGCAAGGAACTGGACAGCCTGATAGCAGAGCGCCGCGCCGAGGCCTAGCCCGCTCTGCTCTCTCGTCATCCTGAGCCGAAGCCGAAGGATCCGCCGCGTCCTCCACGCGTCATTTCCACGATGTCGGCGGTTGAGTCATAACGGTTAAAAAATCGTCATGACTCAAGGCGGCACCACGCCTCACTGTAGAAAGCTATTTCTCCGGCGCGAACCTGGATTTCTTCAGCGCCTGCTCCACTCCGGGCATGCGCTTGGGACCGCGGCCTTCGCCGCGGTCCCACTGCGCATATTCCTGTACGCGGGTGAGGAAATGATGTGAATGAGCGTTGCGCACCGCGGTATGGTAGCCCATCTCGTCCTGCGCGTTGTTGATTGCATACTTGAGCATCCGCAGCGTGAAGGCGTCGGTTTCGGCGATACGGCCTGCCAGTGCCAGCGTTTCGCGCTCCAGTTCAGCGCGCGGTACGACCATGTTGGCGAGTCCGGTGCGCAGCGCCTCCTGCGCGTTGACAAAGCGGCTTTGGAACAGGATCTCCTTCGCATTGCGCACGCCGACATCCCAAGGTGCGGAAAAATACTGCGTGATCGACGGCAGGAACATCGCGTCGTCCGCCGCGACAATCAGATCCATGGCGGACGTGAACATGTAGCCGCCGAAGATGCAGTAGCCCTGCACCTGCGCGATAGTCGGCTTGGGCAGATCACGCCATCGCAGAGTGTTTTCCAAAAACAGCTCCCGGGACCTGATATGGCGGTTCTTCAGGCCTTTGGTGTTGTAAAAGCTGTTGGGATTTTCCTTTTCCTCCGGCGTACCGAGGTCATGACCGGCGGAAAAATGCGCGCCCGCGCCGGCCAGAATTATCACCTTGACCTCGTCGTCCGCCACGGCTTCCTCGAAAGCGCGGTCAAGCTCCTTGAGTAGCGCCGTCGATTGCGCGTTGCGCCAGCGCGGCCGATTGAGCGTTACGCGTGCGGTGCGGTCGGTTTTTTCATAGATCAAGTGCGAATAAGGCATCGGGCCGTGGCTCTTACATACTCATGTTAAGCGCGTAGTGCGCGGCGCCGATTAGCGGCGCGTGCGGGTTGAGCGCAACGCTGACCTCGATTTCCCTGAGCATCGCGCTCATGCGTCCCTTGTTCAAGAAGGCTTCCACGAATTTTCCGTTGGTCAGGACCTTGATCAGCTTGGGCGCGATTCCGCCGGCCACGAACACTCCGCCCACCGCCATGCATCGCAGCGCCATGTTGCCCGCCTCCGCGCCGTAAATAGCCGCGAACATCTCCAGGGTTTCTTCGCACAACGCGCTCTTTCCTGCCAGCCCCGCTTCCGAAATGATCGCGCTGTGGTCGCCCCCGGCCGCGAGTTCGTCTTTCAGCCACTGCGGCTCCGGCGCAAAGCCGCTGTCCCGCAGAAAGCAGTAGATGTTGTAAAAGCCGGGGCCCGACAGCACCCGCTCATTACTGATGTGGTTGCCGAAATGCTTTTGCAGATACCGCAGCAGTTCGATCTGAGACTCGTTGCGCGGGGCGAAATCGGAGTGTCCGCCCTCGCTGGCCATCGGATGATGGTGCGAGCCATCGAAGCATAGGAACGCCTCGCCCAGGCCAGTGCCCGCAGCTATCACCGCTATGTTGCCTTTGTGGCGCGGCCTCGCGCCGGAGTTGAGCACTTCCAGTTCCGAAGGCGCCAGGTAGCGCACTCCAAACGCGGTGGCCTGCAGATCGTTCAGCAGCTTGACGCGGCATTTGAGTTCCGCTTCCAGGGCGGACTCGGTGACGTTCCAGGTGAGATTGGTGGTGTGGACGCGGCCTTCGATGATCGCGCCCGGAACGCCGAAGCATGCGTTCTCCAGCCGCACGCCCGCATGATCGCGGAGAAATTCACGCAGGATCGCTTCAAGCGAATCGTATTCGGGACTGGCAAACACGCGCTCCGCGGTTTGATGCAGGCCTTCGGTCGTTCGCTCGTACAATGCAAGCACCGTCTTGGTGCCGCCAATGTCAGCCGCGATGATCATAGAGCACCTGCCACTACAATTTGTCGTCCGCCCGGCGCGCCCAGCTTGGCACCGGCGCGGCGCTCAACGCGCGTCGGCGGAATAGATTTTTATTATGTCATCAAGCATCCGCAGCGCATCCGGTTTTTTGCGCTGGAAGGTGTTGCGCCCGATGATCGAGCCGAAGCCGCCGCCCTCGCGAATCGCGCGCATCTCCTCGAGCAGTGCCGCTTCGTCGGGCTTGGTCTCGCCGCCGGAGAAGATGACGATGCGCCGGCCGTCAAACGCGCTCTGCACCACGTGGCGGACGCGCTCCGCCTGGGTGCCGATCGGCACCTTATTCTTCTCGTACACCTCTTTGGCCTCGGGCTGCTCGATGTGGGCGCTGGGAAGTTTGACCTTGATTATGTGCGCACCTAACTGCGCCGCGATTTGCGCCGCATAGGCGCTGACATCGATCGCGGTCTCCCCCGCCTTGCTCAGATCGGAGCCCCGCGGATATGACCACACCACCACGGCCAGTCCGGCGGCCTTTGCGTCGGCGGCCAGTTCCCGCAATTGCTCGTACATCTCCACCCGATGCTGCGAGCCGGGGTAGATGGTGTAGCCGACCGCCGAACAGCCCAGCCGCAAGGCGTCATCGACGCCAGAGGTCATGGCCGGAATCGGATCCGCTTCCTTATGCAGCAGATCGTGATTGTTGCACTTTAGAATAAGCGGTATTTTGCCGGCGAACTCGGCCGCGCCCGCCTCCAGGAACCCCAGGGGTGCGGCGTAGGCACTGAGTCCAGCCTCGATCGCCAGCTCGAAGTGATAGAACGGGTTGTAGGCCGGAGGATTCACGGCGAAGCTGCGGCCCGGCCCATGTTCGAAGCCTTGGTCAACCGGAAGGATCAGCATCCGGCCCTTTCCGCCGAGCCGGCCATGGTTAAGCATCCGCGCCAGGTTGGTCAGCACGCCTGGATTCTCGCCCTGATACCAACCGAGGATTTCACGCACCCGTGGAGTCATGGTTCAACGAACCTCCATTTTTTTGCCTGAGTCCAGGCAAAAAACCGTCCGAACGTACCGATTTTATCTGCCTGGCAGCCGCTTTGCGGTTACCGTCTCGTTAAATCGGCTTTAGCCCACAACATAACTTTAGCAGCACACCCGTCCGGGTCTAAGGGCGGAGGAACCCGTCCGTCACGCCCATGGGCGCGCCAATTGCTCCAAAGTCCTGCAGAGGGCGGCTCCAGGAAATTGCCAGCGCAATTTCTCATCGGTTTGCGCATGAGGTAACAGAATGAAGTAGCGGGATTGATGCGTTGTTGGTCAGCAGCATTTCTATGCGGTCGAAACCCACGCCTTCGCCGGCAGTCGGCGGCAAACCATACTCCAGCGCCGGGATATACTCTTTTGTCATTCGTGTGCCACAGATTATCGCGATTAGCGGTGGTTGTAACAGGTAATTTTTTCAACGCCTGACAGACTGACGGAATCAATCCCTGAACCGAAAAGCCTTTCGATTCTTCCTGAAATCAGTGGCAAGGCGATGGCACAGGATTCGCTAACCATTGCCAAAGCCCTCCTTGTTGATGAGGTGAGGATGATGAAAACTCTTACAAATCAGCGCAATAGTTACATTTTGTTCTGCCGGCACGCGGCACTCGCGGGCTTGTTACTGGTAAGTTTGGGTGGAGCTGCTTGGGCTGCGCCTCCGAGTCCATCGACGATCAACAAGCTTGCTTTGAATGCCTATTGCTCTGAGGCGCAAAATGAATCCGCCTCCCTGCAGGAGGGGAGGGTCTCCTATAAGCAGGTGGCTGCGCTAGCCAGCAATCGGGCGCTAATCGAGCATCCGGACGTCTATCGCGATTCCTTTGCGTGGAAGGCTAAAATCGTCGCCCTACTCGACCAATATGGCGATGAGCCTACCAGCCAGCTCTGCAACGAAAAGCCCGGACCACAGTCCTGACGGCACTCGCGGGGGGATAACAGCGCGGCAGCCGGCCGTGCGCCGCGCTTTTCGCAGGCAAGCAGGCGCGGTATATGTCGCTCAGTTTTTACGTGGGAGGCATCGGGCATGGCCGGCAAGATTCGCTTTGGACTCAATCTGGAATTCCGCAACCCGCCGCAGTTTTACCGCGACCCGACCAGGCTCTACGAGGAAATCATCGAGCACGCCGTCTGGGCCGAAGGACTGGGCTACGACTACATCTTCCTGACCGAGCATCATTTCACCAAGGACGATTGGGCGCCATCGCCGATGATGCTGCTGAGCGCGATTGCGACGCGTACCAAGCGCGTGCGGCTGAGCACCAGTATCATGCTGCTGCCCTTCTATCATCCGGTGCGGTTGGCGGAGGACGGCGCTGTGCTCGATATCCTGTCAGGCGGCCGCTACGAGCTGGCCGTGGGCCTGGGCTACCGGCCCGAGGAATTCGGCGGCTATGGGATGAAGCTGCCGCAGCGCAGCCGGCGCGCCGATGAAATGCTGGAAATCATACGCCGGCTGTGGGATGGCGAGACGGTCAACTTCAAGGGCAAGTTCTTCCAGGTGGAGAACACCCGCCTGACGCCGCGTCCGGTGCAGCAGCCGCGCCCGCCGATCATGGTGGGCGGCTACGCGCCCAACGCGGTAAAGCGCGCGGCGCAGATGGGCGACGGACTGGTGGGTGTCACGCCGCAGACCTATCAGATCTATGTCGATGAGCTGCGCCGGCTGGGCAAGGATCCGGCCAAGGCTCGAATAATCGGCGGCGGCGGCGCGTGGGTATTTTGCGCTAACGATCCGGAGAAGATGTGGAATGAACTGGCGCCCTACTGCATGCATTCGGCCAACACCTACGCTGAGTGGATGAAGACCTGGAACACGCCGCCCGCCTACACCGCCGCGCGCGATCTTGAGGAATTCAAAGCCAGCCGCCAGCTAAGGATCGTCACCCCCGAAAAGATGGCCGAGCACGTCCGCAAGCAGATCGAGTTCAACCATATCGACACCTTCTTCTTCATGGGCAATGAAGGCGGCGCCCCGATGCCGATCATGCGCGATCATATCGAACTGTTCGCGAAAAAGGTGATGCCGCAGTTTCAGTGATGCGGCTGCGGATGCTTGAGGCGCACCGTACCCTCACCGGAACCCTCTCTCCCAAGGTCAGGGAGAGAGGGCGGCTTGTGATACTTTTAATTGTGGAAGTCGCAGAGGTAGCTGTTCTCCGTCAACCATCCGCGGCCCGCTACGCATTCCTGCCCACTTCGAAAAAGAGCTACTCGCCAGTTGGATTGATCGCGGAATGCGACCAGGCTGGGATTTCGGCGGGCGGCAACTCGGATTTTCCGTCCACGCTATAGACCCTGAAGTTCATCGCGGCGGGGAAATGCATACTGTACGCGATCAGTCCGGTGCGCTGCGCCGCCGGCAGCAGGCAAAGCTGGAATGCGGTTTCCGCCAGATAGGCGATATCCTCTCCCGGGTAGTTCTTGGGAATGTAACGCACGGCGCCCGGCGTTCTGATTGCGGTCGAGGGGCTGACCACGTTGACCGCGATATTGCTCGCCAGCAATTCCGCCGCGAGCCCCTGCGTGAAGCGATGCATCGCAGCCTTCACGGCCGCATACATTGTCGATCCGCCGTCAGTGTCGAACCATCGGTAGGGCTTGGCCGGAGGGAGCGCCGTGACCGAGCCGACATTGACGATCCAGCCCGCTCCGAGCGCCCTCATATAGGGAATAGCCGCGCGCGACAGCACGAACGGCGCACCCAGGTAATGCGTAATCGTGCGCTCAAAGGTGGCGTCGGTCATGTTCTCGACCTTCGCATAATCTGCGTAGCCGGCGTTGTTGACCAGGATGTCGAGCGCGCCTGCCGCCTGCACGGCGCGCGGAATGAGGGCTTCGCGATCCTCGGCACGCTCGATCTCGGCGGCCAAGGCGATGGCGCGTCCGCCGTTGGTCTCGATCAGGGCGACGGTCTCCATCAGGGTGCCGGGTTCAGCCTTGGCCTGGTCAAGGCTGCGCGCCGTTGCCACCACGGCAGCGCCGCCCGCGGCCAGGCGCTGTGCGATTGCTCGTCCAATTCCTCGGCTGGCGCCGGTTACCAACGCGACCTTGCCTGCAAGCGAGCGCTTGTTCTCATTCGGCATTGTTTCGTCCTCAAGCGATCAAGCTTTTATCTCGTGCGATTGCCCCAAGGCAGAATTACAGCTCGCGGCGTGGCTGGCTACTCAACCCTTGGCGGGCTGCGCGGCGGCCCCAGACGGTGATGCATCCATGGTTTTCGTCATGCGTTCAATCCATGCGGAGTGCTCGCCGTTGACCAGGTCTTCGGCTTCGCGGACCAGATCTTCAAGGTCGTTCGGAAAACGCTCTTCCAGTCGTGACAAGCGATACGCCATCGCGCCGTACGTAGCCGCCAGATATTGGCGGCGCTCCATCAAGCCATAAGTTACTATCAATGCGCCGAGCGTGGTGACCACGCCGATCCACGGCGAGAACCAGGGGGCGGCGAAAACTGTCCCGGCGGCGCCCAGCGCGGCGGCCAGGATCGCGGCGAAAAGACCAAACAGCCTGAGCCTGGTTGTCGCGGCCTCGTGCGTTCGCGCCGCCTGTTCGTAAAAATCCTGCTGCTGGCGCAAGCGATTCGCAACGTACCAGTCTCTGGACATCGGACTGGGCGGGCATCGATTGTCCTTGCCCTGAGCCGGATCGCTTAGGGGCGTAAGCCCTTGCTGGAGTGCCGTATCGGCCAGCGCCTCGCGCCGCGCAAGAAAGATTTCATCGCGGTTTGATTTGCTGTAGTCACCGAGATGTGCCGCGTATCGAAAGCACTCCGATTTGATCGCTTCGGCCGCGGCCCTTGCCCGAATCCATCCTGCTTCTCTTTTGACCTGCAGGATATCGCGCCCCAGGATCGGCGTTACCGCCGCGGCGGTGGCGGCAAGAAAGGACAGAACCCTGCCTAATACGGATCCGGCCGGTGTCTGCCCGGCGGCGCATCCCAAGGTGGCCGCGAGGATGGCGGTGATCATCGCCGCCGTGTTCCAACGCCGGCTTGAGGTTTGAAGCACGCGGGCTCGCTTGGTCCAACCGCGATATTCATCCCAGGCTTTTTCGATCATCGCGCCGCCCTCAACATCCGGTTGGAAAATTCCCGGAGGCTCGCAAGAACTCCATGTCGCTGTACCCGCTCGGTGTCCAGGAAAAACTGATGGCGCTGGTCGGGCGTCAACTGCCGCGGCGCGACCGTCTTTGCGTAGCGCATCAAGGCGTCTGTGTCGGGGAAAGCACGCCACATCCGCACCGTGCCGTCCCAGGATACGGTCATGACGCGTTGCCCATCGGGACTGAATACGGCTCCAATCACCCAATTCTTATGGCCGCGGAGCACCGCCAGGCATTTCCCCGACTTGGTGTCCCAAATGCGCGCGGTGTTGTCCCATGATCCAGTCACTATGCGCCGCCCGTCGGGACTAAACGCGGCTGAGTCGACCGTGGACCGATGGCCTGTGAGCACCATCAGGCATTTCCCGGAACGAACATCCCACAGCCGCGCCGTGCTGTCCCATGAGCCGGTGACCACATAGTTCCCGTCGCGGCTGAAGACCGCCGAAGTAAGATAGCCTTGGTGACCGCGCAGCACAGCCAGGCTCTTGCCCGAGTGGCCGTCCCAAATCCCCGCCGTGTCGTCCCATGAAGCTGTCACCACGCGCTCGCCATCGGGACTGAAGGCCGCCGCATAGATAGTGGCCTGATGTTGTAGCACGGCGAGAGTCTTGCCCGACTGCGCATCCCACAGGCGCGCAGTCTTGTCCCATGAGCCGGTCAGCAGGCGTTGGCCATCGGGACTGAAGTCGATCGCATCGACGGTATCCTGATGGCCTTGGAACACCATCAGGCTTTTGCCCGTTTGCGCGTCCCACACGCGGGCCGTCTTGTCCTCCGAGCCGGTCGCGATGCGCTGCCCGTCTGGACTGAACAAAACCCTCACGACAGCACCTTGATGCCCTTGCAGCAGCGCCAGACGTTTGCCCGAATCTGCATCCCATACCTGCGCCGTGTTGTCCCTTGAAGCGGTCACTACCCGCTTGCCGTCAGGATGAATGCAGCCTCGGCCATTGGCTTGGTGCCCTGTAGTACCATCAGGCTTTTGCCGGAGCGTGCGTCCCACACCCGCGCCGTCTGATCGGAGGAGGCAGTCACCACGCGGCTTCCGTCGGGACTGAAGGTGGCCGAAAGTACGCTGTTCCGATGGCCTGTCAGTACGGCGAGGCTGCGGTCGGCGTGCGCGTCCCACATTCGCGCCGTACCGTCGAATGACGCCGTTACCACGCGCTGTCCATCAAGGCTGAAGGCAGCCGAAAAGACGGCTCCCTCATGGCCTTGGAGAACCGCCACACTCTCGCCCGAGCGCGAATCCCACAGGCGCGCGGTATCGTCATTAGAGGTGGTCACCACCAGTTCGCCGTAGGGGCTGAAGTTTGCCAAGGTCACCCAGTTCTGGTGACCTTGGAGCACGACCAGGCTTTTGCCCGACTGCGCATCCCAAATCCGCGCTGTGTTGTCCCATGAACTGGTCGCAATCCGCTGCCCGTCAGGACTGAACGCAATGGTTTGGACGGAGCCCTTGTGCCCCGTCATTATCAGCAGGCATTTCCCCGACTGCGCATCCCACACTCGCGCGGTTTCGTCAGCCGAGGCGGTTACCACCCGTTGGCCGTCGGGTGTGAAGACGGCAGACGCCAACAAACCCTTATGGCCTTTGAGGATGAGCAGGCTCTGCCCCGACCCTGCGTCCCACACTCGCGCGGTTTGATCGTATGAGGCGGTCACGACCCGCTGTCCATCGGGGCTGAATTGCGCCCAGGAGACCTGGCCGACGTGCCCGTGCAACTTAGCCAGGTATTTGCCTGACTCGGCATCCCACACACGCGCCGTTTTGTCCCACGATGCGGTTACCACGCGCCTGCCATCAGGACTGAAAAGCGCAGTAACGACGGAATCCTGATGACCCCGCATCACGGCCAAACTTTCGCCCGACAGCGCATCCCACACACGCGCCGTTTGGTCCCCGGAGGCGGTTAGCACGCGCCTGCCGTCGGGACTGAATACCGCCGAATTCACGGGGCCCGTATGGCCCCGCAGTACCAGCAGGGTTTTGCCCGAGCGCGCGTCCCAAATGCGCGCCGTTTTGTCTGCTGAAGCCGTCAGCACGCGCTGGCCGTCGGGGCTAAACACAACCGAAGCAACCTCCCCGCCGTGTCCAACCAGGTCCATCTGCTCGCGGTTTTCCACCGCCGCCTCGTAAAGGGCGGCTTCCGCCTCGGGAACTATTGGACGATCGGGGTGCGCGATACTGTGGGGCAGAGCAGCCAGAGCGAGCAGAATTCCATTGGTGGCGTTGCCGTTCGCGGTTTCCTGCTGAGACAACGACGCGAGAAAACGCGACTGCGTGATTTGCGCGCGCATCAGCGACTCACGCGCCGATTGCGCTTCGACAATCGCGTACCAGGCAAACCATCCAACCACCATCGCGGCGCCGACGGCGGCCGCGGTCAACCATCGCAGCCGTCTAAGCGTTTGCCGCTCGCGCGCAACACCGGCGTCATGGGCCGCGTTGCTGGCCTGCACAAAGGCGTGTTCTTCATCCGAAAGCCACTGCGGATGACCCTTGGCGAGCCGGACGAAAGCCTCGCGATCCGCGCCAGTGGCGAGCCTGTCTTCTCCACGCTGCCCAGCGATCCAATTGGCAACCCGTTCGATCAGAGTGTCCAGCGTACGCTTGTCGCCCGCCGCCTCTTGCAGCCAGCGTTGGAACCGCGGCCATTGCGTGACCAGCGCCTCATGGGAAATCTCGACCGTCGGCTCCTGGTCGGAGCCGCCGGTCAGCACCAGGCGATTGCCCTCGATTTGCGCCAACTGCTGAACCACCCGCCAGCGCGCTTCGTTGAACTCGCGACGCCGCGCCACGCGCCGCGTCGCGCCGCCGGTGTCTCCCAGCCGCACCAGGCGAATAAAGACCGCCTCGATTTCACTCTCGTTGGCGTCTCCGCCCAATTCCTGGTACACGCGCTCGGCCGCTCCTGCCAATGCGCCCTCAACGCGCCCCACTTCGATATATGATCGCAGTAAATCATCGCCGTAGTTTTTGCGCCGCCACCACGCCTGCGTCAGCGCGAACTGCACCAAGGCCAGATCGCCGGGCCGCTCGCCGACATCCTGGAGAACGGCGCGCGCCAGCGCTTCGCGGTCGCCCGGCGCGACTCCGGCCAATTCCAGCGGCCTGGTGACCACTTGTTTCAGGTCTTCGTCGCGCATCCGTCCCAGGAGGTAACGGCAGCGGCGCTGGTCCCGCTCGAGGCGTTCGAACAGGGCCGGAAACTGCGAGCACAGGTTGTAGTAATCGCGCCGCATCGTGAGCACGACGGCAAACGCCGCATCGCCCGGGTCGGCCAGCGCCAATAGCAAATCGACGAACCATCCGCGGCGCTCCGGTGCGGTCAGGGTAAGTACCTCTTCGAACTGATCGACGACGATCAAGCTCCGCGTCGCGGCCGGCGGCAGACCACATCGCAGTCCATTGCGGCGCATCTCAACGTCATCGCTGGTTGCCCACTCCTGGAAGGTTCCGCAATCGGCCGCGCTTCTTCCCAGCTTCTGCGCCGCACCATAGACCGCCTCGCCCAGGGCGCGCCGCGGATTCGCGCGGGGTCTCACCTTGATAACGTTCCAGACTTCATCGGTTGGCCATTGGCCGCCGGCCTTGGAGAGCGCGCCGCCGCGCCATCGGGGAACCAACCCGGCTTGCACCAGCGAGGATTTGCCCGAGCCGCTGTCGCCGGTCACCATCAGCAGGCGCTGGTTGTGCAGCAGTTCGATCAGTTCCGCCGTTTCACGGTCGCGCCCGCAGAACAGGTGGCTGCGATTCTCGTCGATCGCTTCAAGGCCAAAAAAGGGCTCGGTTTCCAGGACCAGCGTCCCGGCTTGTGCGCCGCCCAGCAGCGCCGCCATCAACTTCTGAAATTCGTCCGGCCGATTCTCGAGGTCGCGCACGCCCTGGAACTGCCGGGCAAAACCCGGCAGCGCCGATGAACCTTCGGAACTCGCGGCGAGGATGGGAATAAAAGGAAAGACCCCGTTGCCGGCGGTGGCGCGTGACAAACCGAGCCGCACCTCGCGCTCCACCCAGTTGATCACTCCGCCCGAACCCACATACACGGCAAAGGCCGTCGCGTGCTTCTCGATAACGTCCTCGAGTTGGACCTGCCACTCTTTTCCAGGCTGTAGATCGTCCTTGTCGAGCCAGACTTTCAGGCCATGCTCGCGTGCGGAGGGCGCCTCTTCGATACGATGCTTGAGCTTAAGGGCGGCGTCCGTATCTGCCCCCGAGTGGCTGAGAAACAACAGCGGCGTTGGTCCCGAACCCGCGTCCATCCAGAACTCCAGTGTCTCCGAGAATTAGCCCAAGTTAGTTAAATTCTACAAACAGATCGGCCAGAAACTTCATGGCGAGCCCGGGGTCCGTAAGCGCCGGAGACGGGACAAATCCGCGCCCGGACCCCTTTGGCCGGAATTATGGAAACATGATAGTGATGCCTGATGGAGAGACGCGCTGGCGCTCTCATACCAAGGAGGAAACCACCGCAATGAAGTTCGGAATATTCTTTGAATTGTCGGTGCCCCGGCCGTGGACTCATGACTCGGAGAGGATCGTTTACGAAAACGCATTGGAACAGGCCGCATTGGCCGACGAGGTCGGCTTCGACTACGCCTGGGCCGTGGAGCATCACTTTCTCGAAGAGTATTCCCATTGCTCGGCGCCGGAGCTGTTTCTGACCGCGATCGCGATGAAGACCAAACGCATCCGGGTCGGCCATGGAATCATCGTCTGCGTCCCCGAATACTCCCATCCGATCAAGGTCGCCGAGCGCACTGCGGTGCTCGATATTCTGTCGGGCGGACGGCTTGAGGTCGGGACCGGGCGCTCCGCCACCTGGTGCGAACTGGGCGGCTTCCGCGCCAATCCTGACGAGACCAAGAAGACCTGGGACGAGTACGTGCACTGCCTGCCGAAGATGTGGACCCAGGAGCGGTACTCCTACGAGGGACGCGTGTGGTCGATGCCGGAGCGGGCAATCCTGCCCAAGCCCTACCAGAAGCCCCATCCGCCGATGTGGGTGGCGGTGACCAGCCCGGGCACGGAAATCGACGTTGCTGAGCGCGGCATGGGCGCGCTGGGAATCAGCTACGACCCGCTGCCGGTGCAGGAGAAGAAGCTCCAGGAGTACCGGCGCCGCATCAAGAACTGCGAACCGGTGGGCGAGGTCATCAACAACAATTGCGCCGCGCTGACCTTCCTGTATTGCAACGAAGACGACAAGACGGCGATCAAGAAAGGCACCGGGATGTTCATGCATTTCGGGCTGCTCGCCAATCAGATCGTGATGTGCCGCGAAGCCTATCCGACCAAGTCCTACCCGTCTGCCGGCCTTCTGCCCGCGGTCCGCTCCCAGGCTCAGGGCCCCAGCGATAACTCGGGCGTGCCGCAGGGCGTGGCGATCGGCGATCCCGAGCGCATCGTCAAGACGCTCAAGGCATGGGAATCCGCCGGCTTCGACTCGATCAACTTCCTGACCAACGCCGTGGAGATGCTGCCCCAGGAAGAGGTGCTCAACAGCATCCGCCTGTTCGGCAAGCACGTCATTCCACACTTCAAGCGCGATCAGCCGGCCGCCGAACGAGTTGCCCGCGAAGGTGTAGCTGCTGCGGGGGGACGCTGATGCCGAGGTTTGGAACGCTCGATGTAAATGAACTGGCAGGCGCGGCTCCGGAGGTTGACGGTTATGCAACCGAGCCGTTGACCTTGAAGAACGCGCAGGTTCTGAATGTAACGGGCGAGATTTCCGCGATCGGGTCGGACGCGCTGTTGCCGCCGGCGATGAACCCCAGCATCCCGCCATATGTTCAGTGCACCGTGATGGTGATTGGGGAGAGTCCGTGGGGCCCGTTCTCAACCGGCGAATTGCGCCTGGTGGGACGGGCCGGATATCGCCCACGGGCCAGAACCTTCAAAACCTATATCGATAATCCGAAGGCCGCTGCCGAACTGTCGCGGCATTGGGGCTTCCCGACCGTACCGGGGAAGGCCCAACTGCATCTGCGGCACGAACGGATCGTGGTTGAGATCGACGACGACAAGGGCCGGCGCGTGCTGGACGCGGAAATGATGGATCGGGAGGGCATCTCCGGCAGCGACATTCAATATGTTGCCAGCATGCACCTGGCGCGCAACCGCGGCGACGGCAAACTGGTGCTGGTGCAGGTCGATCCCGATTACACGTTCTCCAAGGTGGACCGCGGCTTCTCGCACTTCATCAATATCGATCAGGAGGCGTGGGGCACCAGGGGCCTGCTCAAGGTGACCAACCCCATCATCTCAACCTACGCGCAGTGCGAGGTGATATTGCCGAAGGTCCGTTTCATCTGCGACCCAAATCGCAACGCCTTGGAAAGCACGGTCAGGGTATAGCCCGCAACGCTTTAAATAATTGGAAACGCCCCGCTCCCAGTGAGTTCGAGCGGGGCGTTTTTCTTGGAAATGTGGCCTCTGGCGGGCGTGGCGCCGTCGAGGCGCGGGTGGCTCTCGCGCTGCCTCAGTCTCCCACCAAACGCGGGCCGATGAAGGGAATCTTGCGGATCGCCGCGCGAATGGCCGCCGAGATCCCATGCCCGATGCGATGGAACATCAGCGCTATCTTGTCGCTCAGAACCCTGAAGATGCCGCCGCGGCGAATTTCTTTTTGCGTCTCGATCGGCACGCTCAGCAGAGTGCGGTCATCCTCGCTGACATTGAGGCTGCCCACCCTGGTGCCTAACGCAACCGGCGCCACCAGGTAGGAAACATCCAGACCGCCGCTGAGTTTGACTTTCTTCTCCTCGCCCTTGGGCAGCGTGATATCGAGCGATCCGGGCGGGCCCAGCGGAACTTCGGAAGCATCGCCCTCGTACACCGGCATCGAGGCCGGAATCAGATTGTGCCAGTCGGGGCTGACATTGACGAAGGAGCGAAATGCCCACGCCAGCAGCTTTTCAGTCTCGGTGCGGCGCTTCTCGGCGTTCGGCGCGCCCATCAGGGCGGAAATCAACCGCACATTATCCTGATGCGCGGTCGCGACCAGGTGGAAGCCCGCCTCGTCGACGTGCCCGGTCTTCAGCCCGTCCACGCGCGGGTCGTAAAACAGTAGGGTGTTCCAGTTGCGTTGCGTGATGTTGTCGAAGGTGAATTCCTTGATTGAGGTGATATCCAGGGCATCGGGAAAGCGTTTGATTAGCAGGGTCGCCAGCTTCACCATGTCCGCCGCTGTGGTGTATTGATCCGGCTCCGGCAGACCGTCGGGACTGGCAAAGCGCGTGTCGCCCAGCCCCATCCTCTGGCAATGCTCATTCATCATCGCCACAAAGCCTTCCTCGCTGCCGCCCAGGTATTCCGCCAGCGCCATCGCCGCGTCGTTCCCCGATGATACCATCAGGCCGTAGAGCAACTGCTTGACCGGCACTTGCTGCCCGACTTGCAGGAACATCTTGGAAACCGTCTGGTCAATAGACAGACGCCAGGCCTTTTCGCTGATGGTCACACCGGTGTCGGGTGTGAGCTTGCCGTTCTTGAGCGCCTCCAGCGTGATATAGAAGGTCATGATCTTGGCGAGGCTGGCGGGCTGCATGCGCATGCGCTCGTTGTACGCATACAGCACCTCGCCCGAGTGAAACTCGGTGAGCATGGCGGCGCGCCCATCCAGCGCAAAGGGCGCCGGGCCGGTGCCGAGCACGTGGATCGCGTTAAGCGGCTGCGCCGGAGGTGGCGCCGTCGGCCTGGCGTAATGCCTGGCGACGCCGGCAGTCGACGTAGTCAGCAGTACGATCGACGCGACGGACGAAATCAGTTTCCACCGCTTAATTGCCCAAAGCATAGAGCACCGCACCTCACAACCCGCAATATTAAGACATTAGAACCAGCGCGCCGGATCATCAAGGCATCTAACGCGACTATGTGAAAAAATGCGCGAATCTATGCTGACCCTACGGCTTTTTTTCCACATCGGCTGGGCGGATTTTGCGCTATCCTGGATTCCGGCCGGGCGCAGGACCAGCCCTTGGATCCGGCAGGGCAAGTGCGCTAAGAGCGGATATTGCTGGAGCGCCCGGGCATGAGATGGGCAGCTTTAGAGCACTTGCGGATTCCGGCGGCTCTGGCAAAATGTTTAACTGGCGGCATAGTTGCGCAAACGCCCAAAGAGCGTGGGTGGGGCTTGCCGGGGACGAAAGCATCGGGAGGGAAATGTTGTGGGAAGATTTGCATCTGGGGTGGTGGAAGCCCGGCCTTCGGCTGAGCGAGACGCAATCTTAAATCGCAGGCAATTACTGAAAATCGGAGCGGTAGTGACGGGGGCTGCGCTGGTGCCCGGCGCCGCGCTGGCGGCGTTGCGCATAGCCTATCCACCGGAACGTCGAATCAGCATCTACAATCTTCACACCGGCGAGAGTCTCACCACCACCTATTGCGAGAACGGCCGCTACGTGGACGGCGCGCTGCAACAGATCAATTTCATCATGCGCGACTTCAGAGCCAACGAGATCAAACCGATCGAGCCGCGCCTGCTGGACCTGCTCTACTCCCTTAACCGGCGGTTATACACGCAGGAACCCTTTCATCTAATCTCGGGTTACCGCTCGCCGAAGACCAACGCGATGCTGGCCGCGCGCAGCGAGGGGGTTGCGCGCCACAGCCTCCATATCGAGGGCAAGGCGGCGGATATCCGCGTGCCTGGCAGGCGATTGTGGGAAGTATGGCAGGCATCGATGGAGCTGCTCGAGGGCGGAGTCGGTTTTTATCCCCGCTCCGATTTTGTGCACGTTGATGTAGGCCGCGTCCGTTTCTGGTAAGCCCTTCACGCGTCAGCTCTTATCGCGCGTAAGCTTTTATCGGTAGATGAAAGCTGGCGGGTTTCCAGGAGTTTGCCCGGTCGTGGTAGCTTAGCAGGGTATCTTCCCTCAGCCCCATGTCGGAACCCGCCAAGAGCGATTCCGCGAAAGCGGACGAGCCCGTGAACCAGCCCTCTGGTGCCGCGGAACCGTTGGCTGGAGGTCCGGCCTATTTCCATCTGTTGTGGGATCATGAATTGGACAGTCTGGCCGGCCTCCTGGATTCGATCCTGAGCCGGCGCGAGCAGGTACTGGCACATTGGCATCGGCTGTATGTGCTGCACTTCGGCGATGCGCGCTCGCTTTCGGACCGCGAATTCATGGAAATTTTCGGCGCCGACCTGGCCGCCACAATCGGTGACTTGCGCGCCAAGGACGTGGACAAGTTCACCGCCGACGTCCGCCGAATCGGCGAAGCTTTGGCGGAACGCCGTGTGCCGTTTCCTGAAATTGTCGTCTCGATGCATCTGTTCGAGGAGAGCGCGACCCAGGCCTTTCCGGTCTTTCCACCGCCGCTGCCCGGTGTCTACCTGATCTTCGACAAGCTCAGTCATTGCCGCATGATCGTGCTCGCCGACGCCTACTTCCGCTCCACGTCGGCAGTCGCCAACGCGCGCATCCGCGACTTGGAACGGGAAGCCTCGATGCTGCCGCGCCAGGCCCGCAGCCGCTTCCACGGGCTGGTCGGAGCCAACCCCTCGATGCGTCAGCTCTACGAACGGATTGAGGCGGCAGCACGCACTCGCGGCACTATCCTGATTGTTGGCGAAAGCGGCACGGGGAAGGAGTTAGTGGGCAGAGCGATTCACGAAGCTTCCGATCAGTCCGCCAGCCCGTTTGTGGCCCTCAACTGCGCGGCGATACCGCGTGAACTGATTGAAAGCGAGCTGTTCGGTTACAAGCGTGGAGCTTTCAGCGGCGCCAATGTTGAACACTTGGGGCTGTTTCGCTCGGCCGAGGGCGGCTCGCTGTTTCTGGATGAGATCACCGAGATGGCGCTGGAGACGCAAAGCAAGCTGCTGCGGGTCTTGCAGGAACGATCGGTGCGCCCGGTGGGCGGCAACCGCGAGATTCCGGTGGACGTCAGGGTAATCGCCACCACCAATCGCGACCCGGTCGAGGCGATGAGCAGCGGGCAACTCCGCTCGGACCTTTATTACCGCCTGCAGGCCAACATCCTGCGGGTGACACCGCTGCGCGAGCGCCTGGACGACGTGCCACTGCTGATCGAGCACTTCATCAACGTCTTCAATGAACGGTTGAAGCGGCACATCCCGATCACTGGCATCGCCGAAGATGCACTGGCGGCCATGCAGAGCTATTCCTGGCCGGGCAATGTGCGCGAGCTGTCCAACGCGATCGAGGGGGCGTTTACCTTTGGCAGTTCCGCGAGCATTACGCTTGAGGACCTGCCGCCGCAATTGGCCGGCGAGAGCCGCTCCCGGACTCCGGCTGCGCCAGATCGCTATATCTCGCCCTCGGCTGCACAACCCACCGCGCAGGGCACGCCGAGCTTCGCCGACGTGGAGCGTGACCTGATTCGCCGCGCCTTGGAAAATACCGAAGGCAACAAGGTTCAAGCCGCCAAGCTGTTGCGCATTTCGCGCAAGAAACTGTACGCCAAGATCGAAAAATATGGTTTGGTCTGATGGCCTTTGGCCGCTCTGTCACTGATCTGTATCCTGCGGCGCGTTCGCGCTCAGCGCCAGGCACATGAACGCGTCAAGGATGTCGCTGCGGGTCAGCATGCCGACCACGCGACCCTCATCCACTACCGGAATCGCGCCGAAGCGCTCGCGCCTCATTATCCGGACGGCGTCCTCGAGGGTGTCCTCGGGGCCGAGAGAAAACACCTTCTCGGTCATTACTGTTTCGACTGCGACCTTGCCTGGATTGATCGCTGTCTTCTGACCCTCCAGGTCGGCGGCGGCCTGTTCCACGGCCGACGGTGAGGCGTTGCGCAAGTCCCTGTCGGTGACAATACCTACCAAAGCGTCATCCACGACCACTGCAAGCTGATTGATTCTATTGCGTTCGAGTAGCACCCGGGCACGGGCCACCGTGTCACGCGGCTTGACCGTGTGAACGGGGGAATTCATCCAGTCTTTGATTTTCACCACTACACCTTCGCGCCTGTTTGAGGGGCAAAGGTAGCAAGACTTTTGCCAGCTTCTGGCAGGAAAAAGGTCGAAAAGCGGTTGGCATCGATGTGTCCTTTAGAAACACATGGATCGTCAGCGCCACTACGAGAGGCCCTTTGGATACAGACCGCGAGCCTGAAAAGCTGCTACAAAGACATCAGCCTGTTTCGGCATCAGCATCGAATCGCATATTTGGCGATTCTTTACGTGATCTTAAGCCGCGTCAGCTTGCGCAAGGCGTGGCACGGGAGTCGCTACAAGCACGGCGCCGCCGCAAGAAAGGGGCTGCGGAGGCCAGGAGGAAACCATGCCTTTCCCGTTTCGCTCGATTCTCGTTCCAGTCGACTTTGATGGAAGCGCCACGATCGCGTTGGATTTAGCCAAGGGATTGGCCGCCGCGGGCGACGCGACCCTTCATCTGATGCACGTGATGGCGATTGTGCTGACACCGGGAGAGGGTACCGCTGTGGTCGTTGCGCGCGAGGACGAGGTCAAAGGCGCGCTGGAAAAAATGGCGCGGGAAGAGCTCGGCGCAGCCCCCCATCAGATTCATGTCCGTATCGGCGAAACGGCAAGCGCCGTCGTCGAGGCGGCGCGTGATTTGCGCGTGGATCTGATCGTGATGCCCACGCATGGGCGTCGTGGCTTGCCCCGATTCTTTCTCGGCAGCGTGGCCGAACGGTTGGTGCGCGAAGCGCCTTGTCCGGTGTTGACCGTACGGCCCTCCACGGCGGCGGCGCTTGAAGGTCAGCGGACTGTTGGCCAGGTGATGCGCGACCATCCGCCCTCGATCGGTCCCACTGACACGTTGGCCTCCGCTCACGCAATCATGCAGCGCGAAGATTTGCTGTCGATTCCCGTGGTCAGCGGCGGCGTGCTGACCGGTATTGTCACCGATCGCGATATTCGCTCACACCTGGGAGATCTGGAAGGCACCCGGGTGCAGGCCGCCATGGCCCAGGGGCCGGTAACGGTCGCGCCCACGATGCCGGTTGAAGAGGCGGCCCGACTGCTGATGAAGCTGGGAGTGGGCGCGGTGCCGGTGGTCGAAAACGGCAAGCTGATTGGACTGCTGTCCACCCGTGAAGTGATCGAGACTCTGCTCGATCGCGGTTCGAAGGATTAAGTTCGAAGCATCAATAGCGCTATGGGCGGGAGAGGAAGCTACGCTTAGTGTCGGCAGAGAAGATCATAGCGGCGATGACCGAGCCGGCATTTTACCCGGATCGGCCGCGCGCCGTTGAATTCAGGCAGACGCATATTTCGCGGGTCTTTCTGGCCGGCGATTTCGTTTACAAGCTAAAGAAGCCGGTGCGCTTTGCGTTTCTGGACTACTCCACACTACATCGCCGTTATCATTTTTGCCGCGAGGAAGTACGTCTCAACCGGCGGCTGACTCCACGCGTTTACCTCGGCATTTATGCGATCCTGCCGCACGGCGGCGGCTTTGTACTGAGTGCCGATCCCGCCGAGCAGTTCGATGAGCGAGCGGCGGAATACGTCGTCAAAATGCGCCGCCTGCCCGACGATCGCAGTCTGGAGCGGCTGATCGGGGCCGGCCAGGTCACCGCGGCTGAGATGCGTCGGATTGCCGGTGTGCTGGCCGCGTTTCATGCCGGTGCGGCGCGCGACCGCTCGATGGAGTATGGCCGCGCCGAAGAAATCCAACGCAGTGTCGCCACCAACCTGGAAGAATGCCGTCCGTTTGTCGGCGACACTATCGGCGAGCCGGAATTCGGCTGGATTGACCGTTTCTATCGTAGCTTTATCGAGCGCCAACGCATCCTGCTGGATCGGCGCGCGCACCAGGGAATGGTGCGCGACGGGCACGGCGACCTCCGTTGCGAGCATATCTGCCTGACCGCCGATATCGACATCATCGACTGCGTCGAGTTCAACGAATCGCTGCGCTATGCGGATATCGCGTCCGACCTGGGCTTCCTGCTGATGGATCTGGATCGGCTGCAGGCGCCTTCGCTGGGCCATCATCTGCTGAGCGCTTATTTGGAGGAGATCGGCGATCGCGATCTCAGCCGCCTGCTGAACTTTTACAAGTGTCATCGGGCGCTGGTGCGCGGCAAAGTTGCTAGCCTTAAGGCACGCGACCAGGATGTTCCAACCGAGCAGCGCGAGCGCGCCCGCAAGTCCGCGCGCAACTATTTTGCCGCCGCCTATCGCTATGCCCGGGCCGGTTCTCCAGCCCTGATCGTGGTCTGCGGTCTGCCGGCGACCGGCAAATCCACTGTCGCTCAGGCGCTGGCCGAACGCAGCGGCTTTGCGGTGTTCAACTCCGACGTGGTGCGCAAGCGAATGGCAGGTAAGGCGCCGACCGAACGCGCCGGCGGCGGGTGGGGCGAAGGTATATACAGCTCCGGGTTTACCGCCGCCACTTACCAGACGTTGGCCGACGAAGCCGTGCAGATGCTGCGCGGCGGCGACGGAGTGATCGTTGACGCAACCTACAAGGACCGTGCTGAGCGCGAGCGCTTGCGCAACCTGGCGCGCGCGGCGGCGGTGCCGATTGTGTTTGCCGAATGCACACTGGACGACGAGCAGGCCAGGCATCGTCTGGCGGCTCGTGCGCTGCGGCCCGACGCGGTCTCCGACGCGACGTGGGATACTTACCTGCAACACAAAGCGGCTTTTGCGCCGTTTGCGGAAGATTTCGCCGGATGCCATCTGCGCCTCGACGGCACCGCGGATGCCGTCGCGAACGCCTGCGCAATCGAGCGCTTCATCGCGGTCCATGCATAGAGGGGGAGGCCGGATGCCACCAATCATGGGTGACGAACTTCACAATTATACCGCCCGAGGTATTCTCGCCGACGGCAGTTCAATACTCATTCGGGCGATCTCCGCCCAAGACCGGGGGCGGCTGAACGACCACTTTCAGCGCCTCAGTTCGGAGTCGGCTTACTTCCGCTTCATGGGACACAAGAAACGGCTTACCGAGCAGGATCTCGACGGCCTCACGGTGCTCGACTACGTGCATCGCTTCGGGCTGGCGGCAACCCGCCGTTATCGCGACGATGAACACATAATCGGAGTAGGAATGTACATCGCGGACGCCGGAGAGCGCCCCGAAAGCGCCGAAGTCGCCTTCACCGTTGAAGACGAATATCAGGGCCGTGGCGTCGGCACGCTGCTGCTGGAGCATCTCGGCCGTATCGCTCACGCCAACGGAATCAACCGGCTCGAAGCCGATGTGCTGGCCGCCAACGCGCGCATGCTCGAAGTGTTCGCGCGCAGCGGATTCAGCGTCACACAGTCCACCGAAGCCGGCGTGGTGCGGGTCCGCTTCGCCAGCCGGGAAACCGAGCAGTTCCTGAGTCAAAGCGTGCGCCGCGAGCGGCTGGCGGCGGCGCAGAGCATTTCGCGCTTACTCAATCCGAAGTCGGTTGCGGTAGTCGGCGCGTCTCGGAATGCGGGCAAAATCGGCGGTGCGATCCTGGCAAATTTGGTGAGCGCCGGTTTCAACGGTCCGATATATCCGATCAATCCGCACGTGCTCGAAGTCCAGGGGCTCAAGTCTTTCGCGAGCCTGGCCGCGGTCGGCGAGCGGATCGATTTGGCGGTAATTTGCGTACCGACGCAGGCGGTGGAAAGCGCGATCGAGGAATGCGCCGCCGCCGGCGTTCACGGCGTGGTGGTGATTACGGCGGGGTTCTCCGAAGTCTCCAACGGGGGACACGCCGCGCAAGATCGCATCGTTAACCTGGTGCGCGCTTCGGGCATGCGGATGGTGGGGCCCAACTGCATGGGCATCATCAACACCGATCCCGCGGTCAACCTCAACGCCACGTTTGCTCCGGTGATGCCGCGGGTGGGCAATATCGGGATGCTCTCGCAGAGCGGCGCGCTGGGGATCGCGATACTAGACCACGCGCGCATACGCAATATCGGGCTGTCCAGCTTCATCTCGGCGGGCAACAAGGCGGACGTCTCCGGTAACGATATGATTTCGTATTGGATCGACGACCCGCGTACTGCCGCGATTGTCCTGTACCTGGAGAGCTTCGGCAATCCGCGCAAGTTCGCGCGGCTGGCTCCGGCGGTGGCGCGGCAAAAGCCGATCGTCGCCGTCAAGTCCGGCCGCTCCGCCGCGGGACGGCGCGCTGCGATGAGCCACTCGGCGTCGCTGGCCAACCTCGATATCGCGGTGGAGGCGCTGTTCGAGCAGACCGGCGTGATTCGTACCAACACGTTGGAGGAACTGTTTGACGTGGTGTCGCTGCTCTCGATGCAGCCGCTGCCGGCAGGTCCGCGGGTGGGCGTTGTAACCAACGCGGGCGGTCCCGCGATCCTGCTGGCCGACGCCTGCGAAGCCCGTGGCCTGCAGCTTCCTGAACTCGAGCCGGCCACCAGTGACAAGCTGCGCTCCTTTCTTCCCGAGCGGGCGGCGTTTTCAAATCCGGTCGACATGACCGCGCAAGCCAGCGGCGAGGATTTCGCACGCACCATCGCCGCGGTCGCCTCGGATCCCAATATCGATTCGGTGGTGGTGATCTACATACCGCCGATGGTGACCGATCCGGTCGAAGCCGCGCGCGGTATTGCGAAGGGTGCAGCGTCGGTGCCATCCGGCAAGCCTATCGCCTGCGCCTTCATGTCCTCCGAGCAGCCCCCTAGCGAGATCAACGCCGGAGCGCGCGGCTTGATCCCTTGCTACAAGTTTCCGGAAAACGTTGCGATCGCGTTGGAGGCCGCCAATCGTTATGGGCGTTGGCGCAGCCGCCCGCGCGGCGACGTCATCACACTGGGACCGGCCACCGAAAAAGCAGCCCGGGCCGTTATAGACCGGGCGTTGGCCGGCGCCGACGGCCCGCGATGGCTCGGCCAGGACGAGTTGGCCGGGGTGCTTAAAGCGGTCGGCATCGAGGCCGCTACCTGCGAACAGACCAGCCTCGAGCAAGCACCCGCAGTCGCGGAGCGGATCGGTTATCCGCTGGTGGCCAAGGTTGTCTCGCCCGATGTGCTGCACAAGACCGACGTCGGCGGCGTCATCATGGGTCTGCGTTCCGCGGCTGAGGTTGCGCAGGCGGCGGCCCGCCTCAAAGCCAGGATGGACGAGTTGGGCAAACGCTTCGAGGGGGTCATGCTTCAGCGCGAAGTGACTCACGGTATCGAGGCGTTGGTTGGAGTCACCACCGACCCCACCTTCGGCCCGCTGTTGGTTTGTGGGATGGGCGGAGTCAATGTCGAACTGGTCAAGGATGTCGCCTTCCGGCTGCATCCGGTAACCGACCGTGATGCTGAAGACATGGTAGCCGCGCTGCGTTCAAGCCCGCTCCTGGACGGTTACCGCGGCGCACCCGCGGGCGATCGGCAGGCGCTCATTTCAATTATCCGAGCGATCTCGGCGCTGGTTGAGTTGGTGCCGGAGATAACCGAACTTGACCTTAATCCGATCAAGGTCCTTCCGCCTGGCCAGGGAGCGGTCGTCATCGACGCGCGGATGCGCATCGCGCCGCTGCGGGGACTCCATTAGGGCGTCGCATTGTGCTGATGCGAAACGGTGACTCCAAACGCGCTCCGCAATGGCGCCGAATGGCCCAGCCGGAATCCTCGGCGCCCGTTATGGACAGAAATAATGGAATGTCACGACAAGAAGCGGGCATCTGAAATCTGGCATGAATGATGCTGCCTGAGTTTGTGTGGACCCCTGGGATCTGGCCGCTGATGGGCCCGATGTAATTTGGATGACTCCCGGCTATCGGCAGAACAAGCATCCGACGATCCTGGCTCTCAGCGACGATCGTGGCTTGGTGGAACTCCTGCTGAAAAGCTGCGGCCGTCCCTGGAAGTTAAAGGTTTCGGACGATTTCACTTCCTACCTCAAGCTGGCTCCTGACGGACAATGCAAGGTCGTGGTGGTGGACGACGAAAAGCTACTGGCGGCAGACCGCGGATGGCTGTTGAATAAGCTACAGAACTGGATGCCTCAGGCGTTCATTGTTTACATTGCGGCACAGCACAGTGCGGAAGTGGAGAAAATCGCCCGTTCGCGGGGCGCCGGCTATTACCTTTCCAAGCCAGTGGACACGGAGCGCCTGATCCATCTGCTGGACGGCCTGCAGCGAATGGACGGTTCCTGAATTGAATTCTCAAGGCTGTCCGGCGCATTAACCGCCGGACAGCCTGGTTACTGCCGTTCAGCCGGGATGATGCGTTACTGTTCCCGGCGTCAACGAGACTCCGCGCAGAACTTCCGCGAAGCCCGCAGTGCGCAGCGTCGTGAAGCTTTCCGATTCGGGAAGACTGGTGGCGGCCAAAGTATCGGTGATCGTGACGAGTTTGTTCGGATCTGCTCCTGGATCGCCGTTTCCGCTGACCGTCGAAGTTATCGCGTAGATGGTTGCCGTACCGTCGTCGTTGACAACACCGGTGATGTTGCGCAGGCCATCGGTCTCCGGCGCCCACGGAAGTCCGGTGGCGGAATTATTTCCGGATGGATAATCCGGGACCGTGTATGGCACTCCCAGACCAAGGCCGGCTTGCAGCGTGTAGGCCAGGTTCCATTCGCTGCTGGTCGAATCGAAAATCCATTTCTGCAGGCCCGCGGTTGCCTCCGTTCCCGCGTCTGCAAAGGTGCCGTCGCCCTCGTCGGCGACATACAGGGTGGTTGCGTTGGCAAACCACAGGCCGAATGGAAAAGCCGGTGTCGTGACTTTGCTGTTGGGCTGCGCGGGAAAGCCTTTAAGCACGCACATATTGTAGGGAACTACACCCTCGGTCTGCAGCAAGGCCGGGTCGTAGGAGATCGCGGACTCCGGCAGACTCGCGGACGCTTGCGGCACACCGACACCGGCCGGACACGCACGTCCCGTGGTGTCGATAAAATAAACCGTGTTGATCCCGTTGCCGCCGCTGCCTTTGGAAAGATAAATTACGTTGTCAAAAATCGTCAGGCCACGGAAATTGGTATCCTTGCCGATCTTGTCGGCTTTGAATCCCAACTGCGTGATGTTGAAGCTGCCCACCGGTGTGGGGCTTCCCGGGTTTTGCGCCACCAAGGCGCGATTCTCCGGCGTCAGGATTTGGGTGCCCGCTCCAATAATGATGCCGTCGGGCTGCGGATTGCCGCCGTTGCCGGCGTTGCCCGCCGTATAGCAAAAATTCGCCTTGCCAATGTTGTTTAGAATGACCGCCCGTCCATTGTTCCCGCTGTACGCGTTGGTGGCGGTGAAACGGAATTTCCCTTTCCCATCGACTTGCGCAACCGCGCGAAAGAAGTTCTCTCCGACCGGATTGGTCGGATCGACAATTCCTGGAGTGTTGGAGTTGGATACGTCTATCGCGTCGATCGGCGAGACGTAACCCATGAAGGTCAGAAGACTGCCGTCAATGGAGAGGTTAAGCGCCAGCTCCGATTTGGAGCTGAAGCTGGTAACCACCTGATTCTTCTCCGGTGGAATTCCTTTTTGCGAGCTGTTCGGGACTTCGAGGGAGTTCACCAACGAACCCGCTCCCGTGACCTGATCAAGAAAGATTTTAGAGGTGATGCCGAAGCTGCCGTCAACCAGATCGTTGTTCCAAACCAGCGGGTAGGAACCATCGTTGGTTGCGCCAGTGGAGCACCCGCCTCGCGTGCTGGCGCAGTTGGGCGGCAGTGTTTCGCCTACCTGAACGTTGTTCGGATTGTTATCGTAAACGCTGCGGCTGACCACCAGGTTGCCAGGAAAAAACCAGGCGCCGCCGGCGTGCGCCACACTAGCGTAACCGCCCGCCAGGGCGGCTGCCAGCGCAACCATGGCAAGGGGGCGCGCAAAAGCACCGCCGCGGGCGCAGCGGGTCGGGTTGGATCTCATCGGGTAATCCTCCTTTGAATTGGCGACTCTGGCGGAGAATTTTTTCCCGAAGTTTGTGCGCGTATTAATGCATTGTGAATAACGTAAACAGACCGCTAATGCTTTCCCCAATTAGGCGATTGCCGCGTGGACGGCGCTCCTGCAACATCGCAAAGTCGGTGTGGGGCTGGTACTGCTTGACGTGGACAAAACTCGGGAGATCCACCCAGATGGTCAACCCGGGGCATCCGAGACCATTGGCGCCCGTCAACTCCCAGGTCGCCGCGCTGCCCGACGCCACCCACATGGGAGGATGGGGCTTCTGGCCCGGCTTGGGTATTACCGGCGACGCGAATTGGATGATTGAACTGGGTCCGCAACGGCACCACGCCGTGGCCAATCCGGATATTGCGCGTTCGCTGCGCTATTGCCGGCAGGATGACCTCGGGCGCGGGCGAATGGTAGAACTCCTTCAGAAAATGATGCTCGACTCCCGGACAGTGTGGAAGCCGCATCGATCCGCGGCCTCGATCTGTTCGACCGCCTCCCGGCAGGTATTGATTTCAGCGTTGGGGCCCCACGGCTTGAGCATCTCCATTTCGTAGAGCAAGCCGATCTTCATGAGTGACCTGCCCGCCGGGCGCCTGCTGGCTTCTCGCCGCGATTTCGGTCATTCCGTCATGATTTCTTGGGAGTAGGGTACGCGCTTCCAATCGTCGCAGACATCCTGCCGAGACACGGAGCGTGTATGACACGGACGCGGCGGTTCGGCGAAACGGTTTTGAAAAGACAGCGATCGCTAACTCATTGATATTTGCCGACACTTGGTGCTACTTCTTGACACCGAGTTTCAAGCCACCCGCCGGGAGAAGCACCAATGGATCAACTCAGTCCGCGTCGGATCAAACGCTACGGGTGGGTACGGGACCTGCCCGACCATCGGGATTTCATTTACTCCGCACCTTTAGCGGTGCAGGAGGCGCTGCCCACCAAGGTGGACCTGCGCAGTCAGTGCCCGCCCGTTTATGACCAGGGACAGTTGGGAAGCTGCACCGCCAACGCGATCGCCGGCGCTCTGCACTTCGACGAACTCAAACAGAAAATGCGCAACTCATTCGTTCCGTCGCGGTTGTTCATCTATTACAACGAGCGGTCGATAGAGGGCACGGTCAGCTCCGACAGCGGTGCGCAACTGCGCGACGGGGTCAAGGCGGTGTCGAAGCTGGGCGTGTGCCCGGAACCGGAATGGCCCTACGACATCAGCAAGTTCACCGACAAGCCGCCGCCGAATGTTTACAAGGACGCCAAGCGCGACCTGGCCAAAAACTACCTGCGCATCCCGCAGATTCTCACCCAGATGAAGGGATGCCTGGCGGCGGGCTTCCCATTCGTCTTCGGCTTCACTGTCTATCAGAGCTTCGAAAGCGCCGCGGTGGCGAAATCCGGGATGGTGCCGATGCCCAAACACAGCGAGCAGGTTTTGGGCGGGCACGCGGTCTGCACGGTCGGTTACGACGATTCCCAGGAAGTTTTTATCGTGCGCAATTCCTGGGGTCCTAAGTGGGCTAAGAAAGGCTATTTCTTCATGCCCTACAACTACATGATCGACCCACAGCTGGCGTCCGACTTCTGGACTTTGCGGCAGCTCACGTAAAAAGGAAGCCAGGCGTCAGTTCAGCGACGACTGCGTTAGGCTTACCGCGCAACTGCCGTTGGCGGTGCCGCCGTTATATGTGGAGCATGACGTACTGGCGCCCTGAGTTTCGAAATAGATGTTGGTCTGGTTGCTCGTTCCGGTTGTGTTATCAATGATGATTCCGCCGGTTCCCGTGGTGGCCAGCGAAGCGTTCTGGCTGAAAGTTACCGAGTAGGGTGGGGTGGTGAAGGAGGGGAACCCGCTCGTGATGTTAAAAGCTGCAACGCAGCCGGAGCTGGTTGAGGCGGTGCTGGCGGGACAGCCACTGCTAACCGCGACAAACAACCTGTCAGTGGTCCCGTCGAAATCCTCGGTAAGTGGAGAGCACTTGGCGCTGCCGGCGCCGCTGCCGGTTGCCAAGGGTATTGGACCGCCGACGGGAGATGTACTCAGAGTTCCCGCGGTCGGGCTGTCGGTAAATCCAAAAGAGTAAAGTTGCGGAGTACCGGTGCTATCCTGCCCGCATACGTACAAATGTCCGGTGGAAGGGTCGCCGGTGAAATACTTGTTGTCGAATGTACCTTCATGGATCGTGTTCGTGGTTCCCGTCCCGATGCTCGCGACGTTTAGGATCGAAAGCTGAACATCGGTCTGTACCACTGACGTACCGCTGGTGTTGGGATTGCCGTTGGAAAAAACGAAGACTTTTTCCGTACTTGAATCCAGTATAATCGGTTCGATTATAGCTTTACTACTTACTTTCAAGCCGTTGCATCCTAATTTGCTGCCGGTGCAACACGCAGACGGCGTGCTCGGTCCGGTGCAGTTCAGAGTCGTTGGAGTATCGCCCAAACAAGGAGTGCCCGTTTTGACTCCCTTGCAGGTTCCAGCTGAAGTGCTTTGGGTCCGAACGTAGTAAAGGTTTCCGGTCGAGTCGCCAACAAAAACGTTCTGCGAAACGGAATCATACACCGGGGCGGTGAGTTTGACGGTATTGCTGTTGACAGCAACACCGGCCGCCCAGCCGGTCTTTTTATTGAGAGGGCCGGTAAACACCGGGTTGATGGCCCAAACAGTGGAGTCATCAGCGCTGACATATGCGGTGTCCTGACCCGTGGTATAGTCATAAAACGGCGCTGAAAGCGTAGCCGCTGCCTGCGAGTTGTAGGCAAGACTGTTGACGCAGGGAGCAGTTCCACAGCTTGCTAGCGACGTAGGGTTCGGGGTTGGAAACGTAGGCGGCGACGTCACATCGCTGAATTTTACAACATCGAGACGTGCTTCAGGCTGGGTTTCCACCATTGCAATCTGATCGCCTGCAAGCGATATAACCGGCGACGTCACCAGGGGCCCCGATTCTTCGGAGGCGTTATATACGAACTTCAGCGTCGGTCCTCCGCAGGTAGAAGTGTATAGATTTTTGAAGGCAAATAAGTTGAACTGGGTTGCGCTTCCTGCAACCGGAACAGTAAAAGCCACCCAATCGGTGCAACTGCTGCTGTTGGAAAACGCAAATTTGGCCGGGTAGGACGCATTACCGTTCGCATTGTTCACTGCGACGTTCATCGATTCGGCCCAAGCGCCTGCAGGCAGTTTGTGCTTACGCGCCGCGGGTTGCATCGGTTTCATTGCCGCCGAAGGCGGTTTTTTGCCGGCAGCCGATAATTGCAGGGCCATTTCGTCAAGGGTCTGCATGTAGTTCTGCGCGCTGCCGGCGCTGGCCTGACGGTTGCGCCAGGCGCGCTGCATTTGATAGCGAGGCTCCCGTTCCAAACGGTCCTCCAACGACCGGGAAGCCGGATGCGAAAAAATCACGTGGTGATGACTCCAGTCGTAGGGAACCCCTTGTAAGGCTGACTTGTTGAACCCAGCATCCGCCGTCCCAGACGCAGGCGAAACTTGCGCAAGTCCCCGGCTGGAAACGGCTGAAACAAGGGCGGCAACAATCACGGCGGCGGCGCAGCTTCCGACCGGCCGAAGCCTGGCCCCCATTGACGCTTTCATGAATCCCCCCTTGGAGCGCTCAGCCTGTGACGCGATGCAGGCGGCGCCACGGTTTTGCCGCCATCACGGGACGCGCGCTCTCTGTGCCGCAGCCGCGAAAGCTGGGCCATCGCGACGCACATCCTTGCAGCGATTGCGGTTAAAATCCTGAAGCCCGATCGGGCCCGCGCAGGAAGATCACTCCACCTCGATGCCGGCTCGAGGCTTACGGTCCACAGCGACCGGTTGCCGGGCATGCGCCGCCACCGCGCACCTTCACGACCGTCATGCATTAGCGTCCCCCCCGGGATGCTCAAATCAGGAAACCAAAGATAGCACTATCATCGGCAATGTCAATCGAAAATGTATAATATACTGCAGCGTTAATTAATACTCATCAGAACTCTATCGAGTGTGCTAAAATGATGAAGGTGGATGGACGGAAAGAGGGGTCCGGCTTCGAACGACCGCGCGGCGATACGCCGCGGATTCATCATGCTCGCGGCGTTTTCGCCATGCCGGTAAACGCGATATAAACCGGATTCATAGGAGGACCGCCATGCCAACAGATTACAGCCGCTATCAATATATCAAGATCGAAAAAGACAACGGGCTCATGACGCTGACCCTTAACCGGCCCGAGTCGCTCAATGCCATCATCCCCACGATGCATCATGAACTGGAGACTATCTGGGTGGATGTTTCCGAAGATGAAGAGGTCAATGCGATCCTTCTCACCGGTGCAGGCAAGGGGTTCTGCGCCGGCGCCGACGTCAAGGGCTTTGGCAAGGCGGGTCCGGACGGCAGGACCCATCGCAAGGGCCCGTTTCCGATGAATGCCACCGAGGCGCGGCGAATCATCCATAATATGCTCGACGTCGAGCAGCCGATCGTGGCGGCCATCAACGGCGCAGCGGTGGGACTGGGATGCAGCCTGGCGCTGCTGTGCGATGTTACGGTATGTGACGAGACAGCCAGGCTGGCCGATACCCACGTCAAGGTGGGACTGGTGGCGGGAGACGGCGGTGCGATCATGTGGCCGTTGTTGGTAGGCCCTTCGCGAGCCAAGGAATTTCTGATGACCGGCAATTTCATCACCGGTGCGGAAGCCGCCAAGATCGGTCTGGTGAACTACGCGCTGCCCAAAGAACAGGTAATGCCCAAGGCGCGTGAACTCGCGCGTCAACTGGCAGACGGGCCGACCTGGGCTATTCGCTGGACCAAGCTGGCGGTGAACAAGACCATCAAGAACCTGGCCCTGATGAACGACGACGCGGCGCTGGCCTATGAAACCCTGACCATGTACACGCAGGATCACAAAGAGGCTACCGCGGCGTTCGCCGAAAAGCGCCAGCCCAAGTTTACCGGCAAATAAGCTGCGAGCCCTGTGCTGCCCCGGCGATCAAACGCGTGTCGCCATAATTCAAGAGGCTCTACCCATATCAGGGTAGAGCCTCTTTGCTATGCGCGAAGGTCAGGCGCTGGTCGCGTTGCGATGATGGTGATGATGATGTCCCGCCGACATCCGCGCCATGTAGTTGCCGGGGTGCTGCATCATGTCTTGCTGCATGCCGGCATTGGACTCGAACAGCTGCTTCAGATCCGGATGCTTCTGGACAAAACTTGAGCTCCCGGCCAGGCGGTGGTTGTGCATTAGTTCGCGCGCCACCTGCGGATGGCTGCCCTGGAACTCATCCCACGCCTTGTACCGCGCGCTATTCAGGTCTTGTTCGCTCGCCCCTCCTCCTGTGATGATGGCCTTGCTGCTACTGTCGGTACTTTCCGGCTGCATCGCCTGACGGTTGGCGTGATTTGCGTTGGTCTGAGCGAAGACCGGAACGGCCAGCGCCACGGCCAATATTCCCGCCGCAAAAGCGCAAACGAGCTTTCGCATCTTGATCTCCTTCCTCCAAGAGATTTCCGTGCTGTTTTTATCGAAGCGAATCTCGTGCCATTTGAAGGAGCGATCGCGGTGCGGAATTCCGCTGGCCGCCATGCAACCGGCAGTTCCTACATACTGGCCTGGCGGCCTTCCTGGACCCGACGGCGAGGAATTGCCGTTTCACCGACTACTTCGCTGGCGTGGGGCCTTTCCGCCGGGGAGGACAAGGCGGGTGATAGCAGGATCCTTTCGAATCGGCGCTTTTATTTGAGGCGTGAATCGTTGCTCGCAACGCAATCGGCATGTCTCAGGATCAACTGGCCAACCGGCGTCGCATCGTTGCCGAGCCCCTGAAGCGGGAGCGTGAAAACCTGCTCAGTGCTGGGCGCGCCGGTTGCGAGCAGCGATTTCAAATCCCGCTGGCATTCTTCGGCCGAGCCGTATGTGTGGGCTATCTTCCAATCGCTCAGAGGTCTACGGAGACCAATCACGATGTTCCCCTGGTAAACCGCAACTGGCGGAACCATCAGGTACCATGCGAGCAAAATTGCTGCTCGCAATCTTCGAGTGATCATCGATCGATTTGACGAAAATGAAAGCTCATCTTTTCTCAGCTTAGATTACTACTCCATTACCTGCCGCTTCACGATGGCTCTTCACCACGCCGCCTTAAGCGATCGCCAAGCCCGTACCGTTGCCGTTTGTCGATGCTTGGGTATGCCGGCGTCGGCTAGCCTCGTTAGCGGCGCGTTGTTCAGGGTGGACCGGCAAAGCTCCGGTCAGTGTTCGCCACTTGCACCGACGCCAACCCTGCCATGGCGCAGCGGTAGCGCGCACGTTCCGCCACCAATCTGTTTGACAACTAACCTTGGCAAGTGCTAGCCGCAAATAGTAGGTGTTTTCACCAGGATCATTGACCGCTTACTGTAAGTAAGCCTGCACTTTCGGGAGGGAGTTGATTGATGAGAAGCTTCAGACTCCTTTGGGGATTAGTGGTCACCGCAGCCCTGATTCTTTGTTTCGCTGGCCAGACCCGTGCAGAGGTCGGGTCGGACTTCAATTACAACGTCGCAAACTACAAGGCGATGGCCGATGCCGATTCGACGGAGACGATCGCGCCCGGCACCAAGATCACGCTGGAGAACTGGCGGCAGTACCGCAAATTCATGGCCGTGTCGATGCAGGCGGCATATTCGGGCCAGTATAAGTGGCACGTCGGCACTGGGCCGGATTACACCGTCGAGGTGGCGCCGACACAACACTACCCGCTGCCCCACCAATTTGCGGAAGACACGGAAAAGTACGGCGGGCAAGCTCAGCTCGTTCCGTTGCCCACCGGTGGCTTCTCGTGGAAGGGTTACGTGGCCGGTGTGCCGTTTCCCAATCCGACCGAACCGAACCTCGGGGTCAAGCTCGCGTACGATACGTGGGCAGTTTTTCTGCCCAAGATGATTAACTTCCACGCCTATAATTGGCTGGTGGACAGTTACGGCAATGTTGCAAATCTCGAAAGTGACGATACCTTCTACCGGTTGATGCACCTGAGCGACCCGCCGGGCGGACCTGTCAATTTGCCCTTCGCCAACGGCATTTACTACGTCAGCCGCCTGACCGAAATACTTCCCGAGCAATCCAAGTATACGACCGAATTGACCTTGCGGCCTGACGATCCGACTCGGGTTGACGAAATATATGTCTTCCTGCCCTCTCTGCGCCGCTCTTTGCGTTTGTCAAGCGCTGCACGCTGCGCGCCCATCCTGGGTACTGACTTCGTGGAAGACGACAATGCCTGGATGCCGCCCAACTTCAAGATCACGCTGCTCGGCAAGAAAAAGTTGCTGGCCATCATCATGGATTATGACAAGGCTTTTGACCGGAGTTCTTACGTCCAGCCTCCCGGTACTTTTCCGGGTTGGCCGAAAGCCGGCAGAGGACACTGGGAGCTGCGCGATGTTTACGTCCTCAACCTTCAATGGCTCGCGTCCTCGGGCACGTACTGCTACTCACAAAGGGTCTTTTACGAGGACGCCGAGACATTTATCTCCGGCCTGCTTGAGTCTTACGACCGAAACGGCAGATTATGGAAAATGGTGTGGGGGATCGGCACGCCGATCAATTTCAGAGGTCAGCGTACCCTGATAGACCTTGCCAGCGCCGGCAATATCACGGCCGTCGACTTTCAAAACTCCCACATAACCGCCACGGTCGAAAGCCCGACCACGATTGACGAGGATGGAGCGGGTACCCAGGCTGGACCAATTCCCGCGCAATATCGGGATATGGCCGAGACCACCACACCGGGTAGCCTGTCTCGTATCCTGAAATAATGCGGAAGACAGAGAGCGGCGGGGCGAGTCTCTCAGAAATGATTGATGGCCGACCTCAAAAGTATTTTGGTTCCATTTATCATCAATTTATTCGGATGGCCCTTATATCAGAGGCTATTGAAAATAGTCTTGAATTAACATTTTGATTCGGCCTTCAGAGTAATCATTGGGCGGGGGTGCAAAGATGGGACGCCGTCCACACGAGGGATTCGATTGGCGTGCCCTGCTGGGTCACCGTCTGGTCACTGCGGAGAAAGCCGTAAGCCGCGTCAACACCGGCGACCGGGTTAGCATCTCACTTGCGCTGCAAACGCCCCATGCGCTGTGCGGCGCTCTGGCCGCGCGCCTGACAGAACTTGAACGCGTTGTTGTCAGCCATTCCGCGGCCTTGTTCGACTGGGAAATTCCGGGGCTCGCCGAGCGCTTTCGGCTTCAATCGACCTTTCTGTCGCCGGTAGACCGGCACCTGCACGACAGCAGGAGGGAGGAGTTCATGCCGGTCGGATTGTATCGCGCTGGCGTGCTTCCCCCTGGACTGGACAATTTCAATGTCTTCATGGTCAAGGTATCGCCGCCCAATCCGGAGGGCTATGTAAGTTTCGGCGAATCCCTGATCATGTCCAAGCTGATGGTGCGGCGGGCGGACCTGGTTATCGGCGAAATCGACCAAGGGGCGATCTGGACCGGAGGCGACAACAGCATTCATATTTCCGAGATCGACTTTTTCGTCGAACCCACCGAGATCGTTCCGCGCGCTCAGCTGCCGCCACCGTCCGAGGAGGAGCAACGCACCGTCAGCGCGATTTGCGAGCAAGTCGCGCACAATCTGATCCCCGATCGCGCCACTATTCAGGTCGGGGTGGGCTCGACGTCGGGCATGCTGATGTACGCGCTGGGTGGGCATCATGACCTGGGGATGGCCACCGAAGTGATTCCCCGGGGAACCGTTCCGCTGGTGCGCGAAGGTATTGTCACCGGCAAATTCAAGAAAATGATGCCGGGCCTGGTCACCGCGTCGGCCTTCTCGCCGGTGACTCCTCAGGAGGAAGTGGAACTCGCCGACGGTGACATGCGGTTTCATCTCTACGACTTCAATTTCACCGACGACCTGCGCGTGATCGCGCGCGAGGACGGTCTGATCGCAATCAACAACGCAATCGCCGTGGATTTCGGCGGACAGGCGGCAAGCGAGTCGATCGGCACGCGCATGTTTTCGGGCACCGGAGGTCAGACGGTCTTCGCGATCGGAGCTTGCCTGGCGGGTGGTCGGTCGATAATCGTGCTGCCGTCAAGTTCGATGGTCAAGGGGAGGCGCGTGTCCCGGATTGTACCGGTGCTGGAGCCAGGCAGCGTCGTGACAGCTACCCGGAGCAGTGTGCACTATGTTGTTACCGAGCATGGAATCGCGGACCTCCGCACTAAATCGGTTCCCGAACGCGCGCGCGAACTGATCGCGATCGCGCACCCTGACTTTCGCGCCGAGTTGAGCGAGGAGGCGCGGCGCCTTTACGGATAAGGCAATCCACTACTTCACCGCCAGCCGCTGGTAGGACTCTCTGTCTGGATATTGCGGTCGGGTAAGAATCGTCCGAGTTGGCGCTCTGCGCCAAAATGGATTTCGCAAGAAACGGTCATTATATTCCATACAGGCGCGCCGCGTTTTCCACCACGAGCTTGCGCGCTACCTCGGCCGGTAGGTCGGCGAAATCCTTCTCGATTCGCTGCCGCGAGACCGGGAACGTGCCCTCGGTATGCGGGTAGTCCGAGCCCCACATGAGGTGGTCAATGTTGAGGCACTCCCGGGTCAGGAGACCGGGACGGTCGTCCTCGAAGGTGAACCACACCTGACGTTTGCAATAAAGACTTGGTGGTTCGTCCAGCCGCGGCTCGGCCCAACGGTGATGGTCTTCCCACCAGTGGTCGATCAGGCGCAGCATCGCCGCCACCCATCCGATGCCGGCTTCGGCCATCACGACCTGCAACTTCGGCAGGGTCTGGAGGACGCCGCACGAGAGCAGGTGACACAGCGCGCGTTCCTGGCAGATGAGCTTTGACTCGATGATGCCCACCGGCGAGCCCGTTTGCTCGTAGGCAGGCATGGTAAAGATTTCCTCGTTGCCGCCGTTGTGGATCGCCAGTGGCATCCCGGTCTCTTGCAGGATTTCAAATGCGCGGCGGTAGTATGCATCGTTGTAAGATACGCGCGGAAATCCGGTCGGCAGCATGACCGAACGTAGTCCCATGCGGGCGGCCCGCTCCACCTCATCGACCAGCCATTCAGGCGGTCCGCCCAAGGGCAGCATCGCCACACCGAGCAAGCGTCCGGGCGCGGCTGCGCAGTATTCAGCGAGCTATTCATTGTAAACACGGATGCATTCGCGGCGATATTCAGGGTCTTTCGTCAGGTAAAAGAACAATCCCAGATTGGGATAGACGACCTCGGCTTTAACATTGTCGAGGTCCTGATCCAGCAGACGGGCTACCGGGTCGAGCGCGCCTGGACGCATCTCCGACTCGCGGTTGTGAATCCTGCCCTCGATTGGACGACCCGCGACCTTCTCGTTGGCCATTCCTCCGATCAGGTCGTAGAAAGAGAGGGGCGGAAGATCCTCAATGTAGAATGTATCGCCCTCCTCTCCCCGTTCCAGGTGGGGGGCGCGCCCCCGGAAGCGCCTGTCCATTCGCTTCACCCACAGGTCGCCGGGTTCGAGCACGTGGCCATCTGCACTGATGAATTTCTCTGATTCCGGAAACATCAGATACCTCGCCTTGCCGGTCTGCGGCAGCGTCCCTTCTGGCGTTGGTGGAGTCCTGAACAGAGGCTGTCAGCCACACTCTTGTTCCGAGAATCCTTGAGAAGCGTCCTTGTTGCTGTGGATCCCGGCGATTTGAGGATGCCGTAATCGGGCCTCCGATGTCCATTGCGGCAAACGCGATTCGCACCACGATCAGGGCTCCTACCAGCGGCAAATACACTTTTGTGAGTTTCAGATAGCTGGCTCACAATTTGACATGGCTCTTTCGCCGCGCTCTTCCAGCGGCCAAGGGCCGCACGAACGGCAAGCCGGTATAAGGTGAAAGAAGATCCACTGCCCCAAGGATTTTATCGACGATTGCCCCAATAGAGAACTCCTGCTATCCAAGCACAGGCACGGAGTCCTGCCTTTTGCCGGCGAGCCGAAGCAAGGAGTGTCAGATGGCTACTGATTTTAAACAGGAAAAGGTCCACGTTGCGGGGACCGACCTGACTTTCGTTAAGGGTGGCAGCGGGCGGCCGCTGCTGGTGCTGCACGAGGAACTGGGCCATCCGGGATGGCTGCGATGGCACTCCGAACTGGCGCGCAATCGAGAACTGCTGATTCCGATTCAGCCCGGATTCGCCGGAACCCAGCGCGTCGACTGGATCGCGAACATGCGCGACCTGGCGGGATTTTACGGCCGCGTCGCGCGGGAAATGAAACTGACGCCGGTTGACGTCATCGGGTTTTCCACCGGCGGTTGGGTGGCTGCGGAGATGGCCGCGCAAAACTTCCAGCAGTTCGGTCGCATGGTGTTGGTGGCGCCCGCCGGCGTGCGTCCGCCCAGCGGCGAAATCATGGACATCTTTACCGTCACCGCGCGCGCTTATCTTGCCTCCACGGTTTTGGACCGCGACACGCCGGAGTTGGCCAAGCTTTACGGGGGCGAACGCACGCCCGAACAATTCGAGGCTTTTGAGGACGCGCGCTCCGAGATCGCGCGTCTGGCTTGGGAGCCTTACCTTTTCAGCCCGAGCCTGCCGCATCTGCTGGAGGGCGTAACGGGCCTGCCCACGCTGATCATCTGGGGACGGCAGGACCCGGTCGTTCCGGCGAGCGCGGGCGAGGCCTACAGTAAAGTAATCGCGGGGTCGCGGCTGGCGCTGCTCGATCGCTGCGGGCATCGGCCGGAAATCGAGAAGACCGACGACTTTGTGAAACTGGTGCGCGATTTTCTTGGCTAGTTTTTTCAGGGCCGCCAGCTCCCGTACTATTGTGGCCGTGTGGGGAGAATTTCATGGCGCGATGCATCATGGTTTTCAGGCGCGGCGGCCGCTACCATCGGATCCCCGAAACCGAGATCGAGGATTGGGAAGAAGTCCTCGACGCGATCGATGGCGAACCGGAGTTGATCGAGCGTGTTTCGGGATGGGAGCCCTACACCCACGCCTTTCGCCTTCCTGACGCGTCGGTCTATCTGGTGGTGTTGGAGACCGAGTAGATTTCAGCGCAGATGGCCGGCATCCACGCCCGGCACGACGGTTATTCGTCGAGGTTCATCGGCACCGCTTCCGCCGTATTCTGTCCTCCGTCGACGACCATAGTCGCGCCCGAAACCCACTTCGAATCGTTGCTGGCCAGAAACAGCGCCATCGCTGCGATATCCTCCGGAGCACCGGCCTTCGGGATCGGCTGCGCCCTGGCATACGCCGCGTCGGCGTCGGGAACCGCGCTGCGGGATGCCGGCGTCGCGATCAGACCGGGCGAAATACAATTGACGCGGATGAAGTCCTTGCCGACCATGCGCGCCACCGACGCGGTCAGGTTGATGACGCCGGCCTTCGCTGCGCTGTAGCCGTGCAGCGGCGGCATCCCGCGAATACCCGCGTTGGAGGCGATGGAAATGATCGATCCCCCGCCGGCCTTGCGCATGTGCGGGATGGCTAGCCGCATGCCGAGAAACGCGCTGCGTACCGTCAGGGCGAAGGTTTTGTCCCAATCCTCTAACGTGGTCCGCTCAAAGCTTGACCACGGTCCGCCGCCGGCATTGTTGACCATGATATCGAGCCGCTCGAAGTCCTTTACGGTTTTCTCGACTACGTCGCGGAAATCCTGCTCCGAGGTGACGTCAACGCGATGGAAGACCGCGCGGCCGGCTCCGCTGCTGAATTCGCGTGCTGCTTGCGCGCCAGCAGTTTCGTTGATGTCCGCGATCACCACGGTGGCGCCTTCGCCGGTGAACGCCTTCGCGATTGCGCAGCCGATTCCGCTTGCCGCGCCGGTTATGATCGCAACCTTTGCGTCGAGCCTGCCCATGATGACGTCCTCCGCATTTTGCAGATGATTGGTTGATACCTTGATGCGCCGCGTTTGCGCCCGCGCGGCGCGGTCATAGTAGAGGAGCAGGTCTGCGATCGCAAAGGCGTTTGATTTCGGCCCCCGTTAGTTCGAAAATCGCCGCTGCGAAGCCAATCGAGGAGGAAGGCAATGCCAGGAGGACTCAGCAACCCGCACGTGAAGTTCGAAGACTACAAGGACCGCTATCGAAACATACGGCTGGAGCGCAAAGACGGCATTCTGCTCGTGACCCTGCATACCAAGGGCGGACCGTTCAAGTTCAGCGCCGAGTTCCATACCGACTCCTGCGACGCGTTTGCCAATATCGCCGCTGACTTTGAAAACCGATGCGTCATCGTCACCGGCACCGGCGAAAGCTTTTGCGACGGACTCGATTTCAACGCCGACATTACCGACCCCAACGTGATGGCCCGCATCCAGTGGGAAGGCAGGAAGATGCTGCTCAACCTGATGGATATCGAGGTGCCGGTAATCGGCGCGGTTAACGGTCCGGCGCTTATTCATGCCGAGATGGGCGTGATGCACGATATCGTGATTTGCACCGAGGACACGGCCTTTCAGGACATCCCCCATTTTCCCGGCGGAACCGTTCCCGGCGACGGCGTCCACGTGATCTGGCAGCACATACTGGGGCCGACGCGGGGCCGCTACTTCCTGCTCACCGGACAGAAGATCCCGGCCCAGGAGGCGAAGGATGTCGGCATCGTCAACGAAGTCGTGCCGCGGGGCAAGTTGATGGATCGGGCGTGGGAACTGGCGCGGATGATCACGGAGCGCCCCAACCTGGTTGTGCGCTATTCGCGATTGGTGCTGACCCGCAACTACAGAAAGCTGCTCGAGGCGGAGACCGGCTACGGCCTGTCGCTGGAACTATTCGCGGCCACCGCCAGAATCAGGGAAATGTCGTCGTAACGAGAAAGGATTTCCATCACTACGTTCCCTTTCGAGTTGTCGTTCCGACCGGCTGGACGTCGGCGAGGAAAGCCGGAAATTCCGACAGAGGGTTGAGATTCCTCGCTACTGTTTCGCAATGACACTGGTGGGCGAAGCAAAATGTAACCAAAGCTCGGGACAGGCCAGGAAGCTTGTCCCGCGGCTTATCTAAATTCCGGCATGACTTCAGCCGCGAACGTGTTCAGCATCTCGCGCGAGGAAAAATAAAAAGAGAAATAGCTCAGGTCGAGTTCCTCGTAGCGCGAACGGATCTCCCGCTTGACGTCATCGGGCGTGCCGGAGACGTAAGTCAAAGCTTGCCGGGCGGTTTCCAAATCGGTCTTCGCCTCCGCCGCGCTTGCCGACAGCATCTGGTCGGCCTGGCTCTTGTCGCGCGACATCAACAGGTAAGACAGCGTCGAGATCTCGAGCTTGCTCGTGTCGCGTCCCGCAGCGCGCGCCGTATCGAGAAACAAATCGACGCGCTCCCGGAACTGCTTCTTTCCGAAGGTAACCGTGCGATGCAGGTCGGTGCTGCCATCGGGATTGGGCGGCACGAGGCTCAGGATATCGGCGTGGCGTCCCGCGATCTTGATAACCTTCAGCCCGCCGCCCCCGATCATGATGGTCGGATACGGCTTCTGGACCGGCTGCGGAAAGTTGTACGCCTTGTCGATCTTGAAATCCGTCCCATGGTAGGTGGGCTCCTGATCGGTCCACATCACCTTCAGCAGCTTTATCGCGTCCTCCAGTTGGCGGATGCGCTCGAGGTTGGGAGGAAACGGCAGGTTGTAAGCTTCGTATTCAGACCGCTGCCAACCCGAGCCCAGTCCGACGATAAGGCGCCCTTCGCTGATATGATCGAGTGTGGCGGTGATTTTTCCCAGCACCGCCGGATTGCGGAAACCGATCGGCGTGACCGCCGTAACCAGCTTCACCCGCTTGGTTATAGACGCCACCGCCGCGAGCGCCGTGTAACATTCGAGGTTCGGTGTGGTCGCCTTTTGGCCCACCGTGCCGCCCTGGGTGACGTCCATGTAAAAGTGGTCGCCGAATGACACCGAGTAAAAACCCATCTCTTCGGCCAGCAGCGCGTGCTCGCGGGTTTTTTTGAAGTTCCAACTTGGCAGATAGAGATTGAATTTAACCTGCTTCATATTCATCCCATCGCGTCCGCGCCGGTGCTGATCATTTCCACCGCGGCTTTGCGATCCGGCGTGCACATGTACTGAACGGCGGCCCGGTTATGCTCTCCCGCTACCCAGGTCGGTCCGCTGGCGAGGTTATCCAGACCTTCCTGCGCCACATCGTCCGGCTCCATCACCGGATTTCCGGCTCCTTCCAGCTTTACGCCCATCCGCTCCATCGCCGGGGTCCTGGTGGTGCCTGCGACCAGCATCAGAACATTTATTCCGAACGGCTTCAGTTCCCACCACAGCGTTTCGGTCAGCATCTGCTCGTAGGCTTTGCTGGCGGTGTAAACCGCCATGCGCGAGCCGCCGGCAAAGCCCGCCATCGACCCGACGATTATGATGCCGCCACGGCGGCGCTGGCGCATCTTGGCGGCCAGCTCGTGCAGCAACAAGGTCGGACCGGTGACGTTCACACCGATCACCCGCAGCAGCTCGTCGATGGGCCGATCCAGGAAGTGGACCATCTTGCTTTCGGCGCCTGCGTTATAGACCACCATCCCGATTTCGATGTCCGCGGTCAGCTCGTGCACGCGTTCTTTCAAGTCGGGGGCGCTCAGATCGAGCGGCGCCGTTCGCACCTGGACTTTGGTGCCTTGCCGGATTTGTTGCGCGACCTCTTCAAGCGGCTGCGGCTTGCGGGCCAGCAGCAGGATGTTGACTCCCTGCTCCGCGATTTTACGCGCGAAACTCGCGCCGATTCCCTCCGAACCTCCGGCGATCAGCGCCCACGGACCGTATTTTTCGGCGAACATTGGTCAATCTCTCACTTTCCGGCCGGCGGCTTTGGATTAGTCCCGCCAACCGCGTTCCAGTTTTTCCATCACTTCGCGCTTGGCCTGCTCTTCGGTGCGGCCCGGCCATGCCATCATGTGGACGTCGGAGAAGAAATGATCCTGCGTTTCGCTGAAACGGCGCAGGTCGGAAAGGAAGCTTTGATTAAACTCGGATGATTCGATTGCCGCTTTGGCGGATTCGTAGTTGTCGAACAGGATCTGTTCGACGCCATCCCAGCGCGGATCGCCCCAGCCGCCGTAGCTCATGTAAACGCCATCCACCACCGGGCAGATCTGATAATGCTTGAGTCCGGGGATCGTTTTGGCGATCGCCGCGTGAACGTTAAACCAGTAATCGCGAAACTCGGCCAGCGTAAGTTCCAGCGCGCGGCGCAAGAGAAACGTCGCCGATATCATGCCCGAGCGCCGGCTCTCCGCCTCGACGATGATGTGATCGTTGGTCGAGATGGTGCACTTTTTTCCGGGATGCATGAAGTTGTCTTCGTCGCGCAAAAAGGCCTTGCTGCGCTCGAGTTCCTCGGGTTCGCCGACGAGCGCGCCGGTGCTCCAGATTTCGGAAAGCCCGTCGAAGATACAATCGCCGCCCAGCGAATGAAGCCGGTGGTTCTGGATGTAGCGCGGCAGGGTGGGTGTCGGGCCTGCGTGATATGGCCGTCCACCCTGCAGCGGGTGAATTTCCAGGTAATGGCGGTGGAAGGTGCGGCGGTCCACCGACGGTTTGCGCGCAAAGAGAAAATAGATATGGTTCATCGCCAATCCTCCTCGCGGATTACATCACCTTGTAGATATGACCGCCCATCCAGCCGCCGTCGGCGCAGAACGCGTGACCGGTGACGAACGACGCGTCATCCGAGCAAAGAAAGACGGCCGGCCGGGCCATCTCGGCCGGGTCCGCGTTGCGCGTAATCGGCGTTACCGGCGGAACCACCGCGGCGAGCCTGCGCTCGCGCTCCTGGAGCGAGAGCTTGGCCAGCGTGGGCGCCATGATATTGGTCGCAACCGTTCCCGGGCACAGGCAGTTGGCGCGGATGTTATACTGCGCGTAATCCAACGCGATGCTCTTGGTCAGCCCGATGACCCCGTGTTTGGACGCGCAGTAGTCGGGCAAACCGCAATGCCCCTCGAGTCCGGCCACTGAGGCCGTGTTGAGAATCACTCCGCCCCGCTTCATCAGCTCGGGCAGCCCGTATTTGCATCCCAGAAAGACGCCTTTGAGGTTGATGCCAATAGTGCGGTCCCAGTCTTCCTCGCTCATGGAGTGCACCAGGTTTGGCAGGCACACGCCCGCGTTGTTGAACAGGATGTCGAGTCGGCCGAAATGTCTGACCGCGGCTGAAATCATCTTCTCAACGTCCGCGGCCTTCGATACGTCCACCTTTATCGCGCAGGCGTTCTTGCCGATTTGCTGGGCAACCTCTTTGGCGCCGGCTTCATCCCAATCCGCCACCGCCACGCTGGCGCCCTCCTGGGCAAAAGCCAACGCCGACGCACGGCCTATACCCGAAGCGGATCCCGTTATCAAAGCAATTTTTCCGTCCAGCTTTCCCATGATGATTTCCTCCGGCTCGCACGCAAGGCTGCGGATACGCGAGGGTTAATCTCGTCCAACGACGGCCGCAATTCAAGGCAGCCGTTCGCGCGTGGATCCTTGAAGCGGCGTCCTGGTGCCGGCCTTCCGATTCAGGGCATTGGATCGCAGGCACGGAGGTCGGCGCTACCGGAGACCTGATATGTTACTCTGGGCAGCGCGAGGAGATTGATGCAGCTCAACGACAAGGTGGTACTGATAACCGGGGCCAGCCGCGGAATCGGCAAGCAACTCGCGATCCGCTTCGCCGAGCAGGGTGCCAACCTGGTTCTGGCAGCGCGCACGGTTGACGCGTCGTCGAGCGAATTTCCCGGTACGCTGCGCGAGACTGCTGCCGAGGTGATGGCGCACGGCGTGAAAGCGCTGGCAGTCAGATGCGACCTTGCAATCCGCAGCGACGTGGAAAATCTCTGCCGCGTCGCAATCAACGAATTCGGCCGTGTCGATATCCTGATCAATAACGCTGCGTATTTCGGCCCTGGCCACTATGACGCCTTCATGACGCTCAGCCTGGACCAATGGGAGACGATGGTCGACGTTGACCTCAACGCCCCCGTGCACGCCTGCCGGCTGTTGCTTCCAGGCATGATTGAGCGCCGATGCGGCACCATTATTTGTATGACGTCGGTCGCGGCGACTCACGACGTTCCCGTCGGCGGGCGTGGGGGAATCAGCCCGGGTTATCCCGCGGCCAAGGCAGGGCTTAACCGGTTCGTCAGGGCGCTGGCCGACGAAATTCGGGAGCATCGGATTCCGGTTATCGCGGTTGAGCCCGGCTTCACCATGACCGAGCGCACGTCGATAATCTTCCCGCGCAACAACATGGACACCTCCGGCGCCCAATCGATGGAGATTCCGGTCCGCAGCGTTCTCCATTTGTGCGCCTCCGCCGATCCCATGATTTACTCGGGACAGGTCGTCGCCGCCGCGGGATACGCCCGGCAACACCATCTGGTTTGAGCGCGCGACGTGCGAGTCGAGGAAACATCCAAGCACAGGGTTCTTGCGCTGCTCGCTGCGGCGTTGATGCTTGGCGGCTTCCTGCGCTTCTTTCGTTTAGGAAGAGCGGACCTCACACCCGATGAGGCGTACTCGTGGGCGGCAGCCGCGGCGCCAACAGCCGCGGAGGTCGTTCGACTCCAGGCCAAACTCAATCCTGGCAAACTTGCGGTTCATGACCTTGCGCTGCATGCCTGGATCGGAGCCTTCGGCGCCGGCGCGGCGGCTATGCGGGCTCTCTCGGCGCTGCTCGGCACGCTCGAGATCGTGCTGGTCTTCTGGGTTGCGCGCGAGATTTTTCTCCTCGGGGACAATGCCAAGAAGCCCGTGGCCGAAATCGGCGATGCAGCTTCGGTCGATTTTCCCGCTGCGGTGAGCGCCGTTATCTTTGCGGTCAATCTTGCGGCGATCAAATACGCGCGCGAGGCGCGGATGTATGCCGTCTTGATGGTGATGATTGTGGCCCAGATGGGATTCCTGCTGCGATCGCGCAGAAGGGACACACTGGCCAACTTTGCGGCTGTGTCGATTTTTACAGCTTTGGCGATCGCTACCAACTTCACCGCCGTCTTCGTGATAATAACGGAGGCGGTTTGGCTCCTGTTGTCGACGAACGCCGAGGGCGGCATCCCATGGAAGCCGCTGGGCGCGATTGCGGTTGGCATGTCGGCCTTTGTGGCGATAACCGCGGGCGCGATCCCAACCGGAGTCGCGACGTTGGAAAACGGAACTTTGAATTTCATTCCCAACCCCGGTTTCTGGGACGTAGTTTCGTTCTTCAATTATGCGACGCTGCCGTACGCCGTTGTTCTCGCCCTCGCCCTGTGGGGCGTGCTCTCGGGATGGTCCCGTCAGCGTCCAAGCGTCGTATTCGCCCTTTTGTGGATGTGGGGACCGGTCATCCTTTTATATGTACTTTCGCTGACCATTGCTCCTCTTCTGGTTACGCGCTACGCCCTGTCATCGTTTATTCCTTTCCTGGTACTGGCCGCACTTGGGATTTGGTATTGCGGCCCGTTGCGCATACAATCCTGCGCACTGGCATTGGTGGTTACTCTCGCGTTAGTGCAATTTGTCAGCTATGTGCACCGGTCTCCGTCGATGAAGTGGCAGAATGGGGTGCAGCGCATCAGGGCATATTCGCCTTCGGCCGTGATTGCGGTCGCGCCCGCCCGCGGCGCCAATTTGATCCGCTACTATCTGAGCACTGTAAGGGGTTACGAGGTGGTGGACCTGAGCGATCGCGCGTCGTGCACGAAATCGGGAATCCTGGTGATATGGAATGGCGGTCTCTACGGACCGTACCGGAAGCAGGCGGAGGATTGCAGCGCCGCGTTTCCGCATCTGCTTTTCCGCCAGCAGGATTTCGCGGTGCTGGCGCGCTAGCGCCGACCCGGATGGGACTACATCGGGAAATACGCCGGCTCAGGAAGATGGGCGGCGCGACGGTTGCCCGCTACTACGCGAATCAATTCGGCAACGTCTTGATCCGTTCGCTCAATCTGGTTGCGCCGGCGCGATGTGAATGCCCGTGCTGCGGATGGCGCGGCGCACGGTTGCTCAACCACGTTGGATACGACGAGATTCTTGCCAATTATGTCTGCCCGCGATGCGGCAGCCACGCGCGCCATCGCGGACTGGCTATATTCCTGCGCCAGCGGCTGGCGGACCTCACCGCTCCGCTTACGGTTCTGCATTTCGCGCCCGAGCGCGGACTTCGATCGACGCTGTCATCCAATCCCGGGATCTCATACGTAACCGTGGACATGGCCCCGCACGCGGTGAGCGTGCGCGCCGATATAGGCGCGCTGCCGTTTCGAGACTCCGCCTTTGAACTGATTATCTGTTGTCACGTGCTCGAACATTTGCCGGCTGACGCACCTGCCTTGCGCGAAATCGTGCGAGTGCTAAAACCTGGCGGCCAGGCGCTGGTGATGGTCCCGATGCTCGCCGGATGGGAAGCCAAGCCTACAATGGAATTTGGCGCTCCCCAGCCGCGGCTTAGCGATCATTGGCGGTTGTACGGAAGCGACGTGCCGCAACGTATTGCAGCCGCCGGGATGACTTGCGCCGGCGTGTCATTTTCATCCTTCCTTACACGCGAGCAGCGGGATACCTATCAAACAGGTGACGACATCATCTTCATCGGTTCCAAATCCGCGCTCTGACAGCGGCGCCGCCGAGTGTTCCACCCAGGGTGCGATGGATAGCTCCAGACCGGTGGTTGTTGTATTGCTGCTGGCGGCAGTGGCTGCCGGCGCGATGCTGCGCTTGTGGCATTTGGGAGCCTCCGAGCTGAGCCCCGACGAAGCGGCGTCGTGGGCGGCAGCGGCCGCGCCGACGGTCGCCGGAGTTCTGGCGCGGTCGGCGGTGCTCAACCCCGGCAAGCTCGCCGCCTACGATCTCGTGCTACATGGATGGATTCAAGTCTTCGGCGACGGGACCTTGACGATGCGCCTGCTGTCCACGCTGCTTGGGGTCGTCGCCATCATGCTCGTCTATTGGGTTGCGCGCGAATTGCTAACGCTCGGCGTCGATTTCGAATCCGGGGACTTGTCTATTGACTATCCGGCGGCGCTCAGCGCTCTGCTGTTCGCGGTGACGCTGGCGATGATTAGATACACGCGCGAGGCGCGGATGTATCCGCTGATGATTGCGGCCCAACTGGCACAGACCGGCTTTCTGCTCCGCGCGCATCGGCGTGGAGGATTGGCCAGTTGCGCGGCGGTATCGCTCTTCACTGCGCTGTCTTTCGCCGCCAATTTCACCGCCGTGTTTCTGATCGCGGCGCAGTCGCTGTGGCTGCTGCTGTCCAAAGAGGGAAGGCGCTGCGGATTGCCATGGCGGCCGCTGGCCGCGCTAGCCGCGGGTGGAATTGTATTTCTGCCGGTTCTGGCCTCGGCGGTCCAAAACAGCGTCCACACTCTGAACGAAGGCGCGTTGAATTGGATCTCGCCGCCATCGTGGTGGGGGTTGTTTTCATTTTTCAATCGCGCCGCCGGCACGCTGCCGTTTCCGGTTTTGTTGTTGCTCGCGGTTTGGGGCGCGATCTCACAATGGAGGGTGCGCAGCGCCGCGATTGTGTTTGCTCTGTTCTGGATGTGGGGTCCGGTGCTGCTCTTATACCTGGTGTCGCTGGCGATCACGCCGATGCTGGTGGAGCGCTACGCGCTGTCGAGCCTGGTTCCGTTCATGATTCTGGCGGCGTTGGGGATTTGTGAATTTGTTTCCTCAGGTGCGCGCACCGCCGCGGTTGCGATTGCGGTCGCGGTTTCAATCGCACACGCCGCCCCCTTTCTCAGAAAGCCGCCATCGCTGCAATGGACCCACGCGGCTCAGCGCATCGAGGCGTCGTCGCCGCGGGCGGTAATTGCGGTCGCACCGGGCTATGGCGCGAACGTGCTCCGGTATTACTTCAGTGGAAAACGCGAATATGCGGCGTTGCCTCTGACCCTTAACGCCTGCGCCGGTTCAGACTTTCTCTTCCTGTGGGATCATGCTCTTTCGGGACCATCCGGTAAGGACGCGCATGAATGCAGTGCCGCGTTCAAGCGCACTGTGTTCAGCGAGAAGGACGTAAATCTCCTCGCGCGCTAATTCGCATCGTACGTCACTGCGAGCGCAGCGAAGAACCTCGCGCGAGATAGCAGGAAATTAATTCGAAGCCTCGTCGTGGGTGTGCAGCCAGCCCATCTGGGTCCAATCGTCGTGGCCCTGGATTAGGGCGCGCACGACTGCCCGGTAATACTTGTTGGGCTCGGCGATGGCGGTCTGCTCGCGCTGGTCCTGCAGGGCCAGCATCTGATCAACGTTTTCCGAGTTAACCTGCAGCTCCGAGTCTGAAATAATCTGCCCGCTGCCGCTGCAATCAACGGCGGGGTCCCCCAACAGGCGGCGCAGTATCGTATGTCCGACTTCAGGCTGCATATGCATCAAGTCTCTGAACATACGGTCGGTGCGTGCGAGTTCGTTATAGCCGGAAAAATCAACATACGAAATTGTGTGCGCCAGCTCGCGTTTGAACTCCTGGAAATGCTGCCACTGGCCATTTTGCCGCAGCGATTCCAGCTCGTACTGGCTCATCGGCGGGAGGAACACGATCAATTCCACGTCGGCGCGGCGGATTTTATCCACGATGCTGCGAAAGATAGGCATGGCGTCGCTGCCGAAGCGATAATTCCAGTACATCGGAATCGCCCAGCGCACGTGCACTGTCGCGCGCTCCGGGTCGAGCGAAGCAAGGCCCTGGAGGTTATCGGCGGCAAAGCGAGTGCAGATAAACTCGGTGGTCCATGGGATTGGCTGCAGCGCGTTGGGACTCAGCTTGCGCCGTCCGTCATATGCGCGGCCCAGCAGGTGCAGCGTGCCGTCCAGCGTGTTGGCGCTGAGCAGCGTATCGGTGATGCGCAAGCCGAGGCTTCCCTTCAGCCGGGCGTAAGTGGTGGGGTCGGGCTTCCATCGCTCCTCGAAGGCAAAGAAATCCACACCCCAGATAATCCGTCTCAGATGCGGATTCTTGAGCGCCAAATCAACTTCTTTGGAGATTTCAGGCAGACTCGCCGCGGACAGCCCGGCGTTGAGATATCCATCCTTGAGCCCTTGCTCGATATTTATCCCCATCAGCACACGCGAACTGCCCAGTAACACGGTCGTTGGCCGCAGGGTGCGCAGCGCGTATGGCGTGATTACCCGCTCGCGCCCCACGTGCACCCGATAATAGATCCCGCCGACCAGTTTATGACGCCATGCGCGAAACGGGTTGACGAGGAAATTGAACAGCATCACCAGGCCCGTGAAGGCGGCCAGCGTGGCCAGCATCATCCGAATACGGCGCGAGTAGCTCATTTGCAGGAGATCAAAACTGGAAGTAAATGAACGCCGGCGGATTGGCCATGCACAGCAGGCATACCGTGACCATCACGGCAAATGCCCCGGCATAGAGATAGTCGTTCGCCCAACTCCATTCCATGAAAGTCTGGCGGTTGGGCGCCAGCCAAACCAGCCCCAGAGCGCCCGCGATGCGTATCATTTCATGCAATCCGAGCGACTCGTGGCGCAGGTTCCAGGCAAAGCCGTTCAAACCGATCATCCCGGAGAGTATCGTCGCGACGCGGTTGAGCGACGTGGCGCGGAAGAAGACCCACGCAATTGTCACCGTAAGAAAGGTCAGCGCCCAGCACACCAGCGACGGCAGCTTGATCCCGACTTTGCGCCAGCTATGGTTGATGGCCAGACAGGCGCCATGGATCGCGCCCCAGATGACGAAGGTCCAGTTCGCGCCGTGCCACAAACCGCCCAGCAAGAAAGTGACGAAGACATTGATGTTGCGGCGCAGCTCGCCGCGGCGGTTGCCGCCCAGCGGAATATAGAGGTAGTCGCGCAAAAAGAACGACAGCGTGATATGCCATCGGCGCCAGAAATCGACAATGCTGGTGCTTTGGTAGGGTGAGTCGAAGTTTTCGGGGAATCGTACGTTGAACATGCGCGCCAATCCGATCGCCATGTCCGAATAGCCGGAGAAATCGAAATAGATTTGCAGGCCGAAGGCCAGCGTCGCTCCCCAGGCGTCATAAAACGCGGGCGCGAACCTGGCGTCGTAAATCGGCTCGACGTAGCCGCGGAAGGTATCGGCGATGATCACCTTCTTGAACAGTCCGATCGCGAAAATCATCAGCCCTGGCGCCACGTTCGACGCGACCAGGCCGAAGGCGCTGCTGCGGTTGAACTGGGGATAGATTTCGCGGTAGCGGACGATCGGCCCGGCGATGAGGTGCGGGAAGAAGGTGATAAACATGACATAGCTGACGAAATCGTGCGTTCCTTCCTCATCGCGGTAGGAGCTTACCAGGTAGGTAATCTGCTCGAAGGTGAAGAAAGAGATTGCCAGCGGCAGCGCCATGTGTAGCAGCGGCCAGTGCACGCCGAGCGCCACGTCCACGCTGCTGACGAAAAAATCCCGGTACTTGAAATAGAAAAGCAGCGCGAGGTTAACCGCGATGCCGATGCCGAGCACGACCTTGCGGCCCAGATCATTTTGCGCGCCGGCGTTGTCCTGCACCGGGCGCCGCAACAGCAACGCCCACGAATAGTTAAAAGCGATCGAGAACAAGAACAACGGCAGGAACGCCGGGTTCCACCACGCGTAAAAAATCAGCGAGGCGACGGCCAGCAGCCACGGAGTCAGGCGGCGATACCGAGATTCGGTAACCAGAGCGTAGGCAAGGATTAAAAGCGGCAGAAACCCAAGCGCGAACTCATAGGAATTGAAGAGCAAATCGATCGATCCCTCGTGGTTTTCAAGGTAATTAGCTCAGGGCAACCATGGGCGCAAGCAGGGTTCCAAACACCAACACACAACGCCTGTTTGCTCGCCGGCGTCGAGCGCTTCCCGCAGCAACAAAGTTTGTCCCGCGCCGGCACATCGCTCTTCGCGCGGGGATTATGGCGATAATTCCTCCAGTGTTTTGCCGAGCGTCTCGGGTACCCAAAAGGCGATGAGCGCGATACCCAACAGGGGGCCTACAGAGAACAGCGCCGCGGCATTGCCCAGTCCGCCCATCAAGCCGGCTGTCAGCCCGATGATAATCGGCGCCAGCGCCCAGCCGATTTGGCCGAAGGCCTGCACGCACAGGCTGTAGCCCGTGGCGCGGATCTCGGTGGGAAAAAGTTCGGTGGAAATCGCCGACGTGGCGGCGCGCGCCGCCTGGTAGCAGAACATCGTCGCGATTTCAGCCGCGAACATCACGGGGAAGGCCTGCGCGGTGAACAGCACAACCATCGAGGCCGCGGAGCCCAGGTAAAAGATGCATGCTGTGACGCGCCGGCCAAAGCGGTCCATCAGTTGTCCGCAAATCAGGCTCCCGACCGCTCCCATGGCGTAGGCGATGATGATCGCGAAGCCGACCTGCTTGGAGGTCCAGTGGTGATCGCGGCGCGCATAGAGGCTGAAGAAAGAAATCATCGGACCGCCAATCAAACCGATCGAGTTCCACAGTCCGGCAATCAAGACAACGCGCCCCCGATACTTGCCGGTAAATGCCTGGAACAGTTCGCTCGCAGCCACCCTAACTTCGGAGTAACCCTTGGTTTCACGCCGCCGCTCCGACTGTACCGCCTCGAAACGCAAAGTTTCCTTGAGACGGCGTCTGAGGTAATAGACAAACAGGAGCGGCCCTAACCCCAGCAGGTACAGCCCGCGCCATCCCCAGCTCGTCTCGACAAAATGCCCATACAGCAGACCGGCGATGGTGACGCCGATCAGCGACACGATGTGGAGTCCGGCAACCGCACGCCCGCGCGATTCGTCGGGAAATTCCTCGGCAATCATCGTGATGGCCACACCGAACTCGGCCACCAGGAAGATCTGCGCGCAAGTCTGGAACACTGTGAATGAGGCAACGCCCGAGGATAGCGCCGTGAACAGCGTGAAAATCGCGTAGGCCAGCACGGTCACCGAGATCACCGGCTTACGCCCGACGCAGTCGGCCATAAAGACGATCAGCAACGACAGCATCCCGCCAAAGCGGACCGTAGTCGCCATCATGCCGATGGCGGGATCGCTCATGTGAAAAGTTTTGGCTATGTCCGGTGTGCAGAGATGAAAGATCGCGGTGTCATAGCCGTCAAAAACGGTCGCCGACATCAGCGCGACGAAAAGGGTGATCAGATAGCGGGTCGGCCGCGCCGTTATTAGGGGCAGGGCGCCTTCCGCCTTAGAAGTCGACTGATGGGTCGCTTGCATCTGGATCGTAGCCTAACATGCGCCGGGCAATCTTCCCAAATTTGGCGCTTTTGGGCAAATGGCGCCTTAATTCCGCAATGATCCAAAAGGCAAGAGCTTTCGTGCCGGAGGTTGGACGCGCGTGGCGCGAGGGGCGCGGTCAGTTATTGCTCGGCGCCGCGGGTGGAAGCGATGGGCCGCATCGCGAAGCGTCTGGCGCCGGCGCCGTAAAGATCCATCGATTCAGAACGGCTTCAAGGTCAGCGAATTTTACCGGTTTGCTGATGTAATCGTCCATTCCGCAGGCCAGGCATTTCTCACGGTCGCCTTCCAGCGCATGCGCCGTCATCGCAATAATGGTGGTGTGGTGCTTTTGAGCCTCGCGCGTCCGGATTTGCCGGGTCGCTTCATAACCGTCCAGCTCCGGCATCTGGCAATCCATCAGCACGAGATCGTAGGGAATGCGCTCGAGCGCCTCGATGGCCTCCAAACCGTTGCCGACCGCGTCCGCGGTGAAGCCCAATTTTTTCAATTGATGGATGGCG
>Ga0126381_100000118_pt1 | contig 87748 bp, 82 predicted proteins | sample PanSoiMetPlot_28_FD_96465 | JGI IMG/M metagenome (GOLD analysis project Ga0126381, IMG submission 96465) | Tropical forest soil microbial communities from Panama - MetaG Plot_28 | ecosystem: Environmental > Terrestrial > Soil > Tropical forest > Bulk soil | place: Panama | collected 2016-02-17 | reverse complement strand
TTCGCGTCGCCCCGTCGATCGCCGGCTCGCTGTTCGGCGCGCTCGAATATCTCACTTCGTTCCCGTACGGGTGTGTGGAGCAGACCATGTCGAGCTTTTTGCCCAATATCACGGTGCGGCAGGCGATTCGCGACCTGGGGCTCAAAGCCAACCTCGATGACGCCGATCTGCAAGAGAAAATCCGGGCCGGCCTCGACCGCCTCTATTCGTTCCAGCACGAGGATGGGGGCTGGGGCTGGTGGCAGACGGACGAGAGCCACCCGTTCATGACGGCATATGTTGTATCCGGCCTCTCGCAGGCCAAGGCCGCCGCTGTCGATATCAAGCAGGAAGCGGTGGACAACGGTATCGGCTGGGTTCGCAAGTCGTTCGCGGCCGACCCGCGACTTGCTTCGGACCTGCGCGCATACATGATGTATTCGCTGGCCGTTGCGGGCCAACCTGATTCCGCCGGGCTCGGACAGGTCTACGGCCGCCGCTCAAGCCTTTCACCGTACGGCCTCGCGATTCTAGGCCTCGCACTCGAATCGGCCCAAGATGGGCGTGCCGCCGAAATTGCCGCTGCTCTCGAGCGGGACGTGAAGCAGAGCGACGCGGAAGCCTGGTGGCCCGCATCACGCGATCAGATGCTCGACTTCAGCGAAGATGTCACTGCGGAAGCGACTGCGTATGCGGTGAAGTTCCTCTCGCATCAGCGCCGCGACAACCCGCTACTGCCCAAAGCGGCCCTATGGCTCATGAATCACCGTAACGAGGGCTACTGGTGGTCGTCCACCAAGCAGACCGCCATGGTGATACACGGCCTTACCGATTACCTGAAGGCCACCAACGAGCTGCATCCGAACCTGAACGTGACCGTGCAGGTGAACGGCAAGCAGGTGATGGCGAAGCATCTCGATCAGGGTGCCGGCATAGACGGCGCGGAGACCAAGCTCGACGAAGGCGCCCTCGATCCCGGAACCAACCACATTCGCATCTCCGCCGCGGGCCAGGGCCGCCTCTACTATGCCGCGCGCGCCGACTACTTCTCCAACGAGGAGCGTATGCAGAAGACGGGGAGCGCCTCGCTGAATATCCTGCGCGATTACTTCCGCCTCTCGCTGGCGCGCGATGGCGAGCGCGTAGTATATGATGCCGCGCCTCTGAACGGCCCGGTCGCGCAGGGTGACATCCTGGCGGTGCGACTCACGATTACGGGCGATGAATGGAAGTACCTGTTGATCGAGGATCCCATCCCCGCCGGAACGGAATTCATCGAACGAGACGACGCCTACCAGATGCGCAATCGCCCGCCGTGGTGGCGCTATTTCTTCACGCGGCGGGAATTGCATGACGACCGCATGGCGATCTTCCAGACGTGGTTCCCGCGCGGGCAGCGGGAATATTTCTACCTGTTGAAGGTGGTCAACCCCGGCCAGTTCCAAGTGAGCCCCGCGCGTGTCGAGCCCATGTATCAGACCGGCGTCATGGCGACCACCGAAAGCCGGCGCCTGGAGGTGAAATGATGCGCCCCCTCAGCAGCCTGTTCCTGCTCACTCTCGTCGGCAATGCCGCGCTGCTCTGGATCGGCTACTACTGGTTGGGCCTGGGCGAGGCGCACCTTTCGACTCTGCTTTGGAGTCTGCTGGTGGCCCTCGTGGGCTGCGGGCTCGCCATTGAACTGCACGGCGCGACCTTCGCTTATTTCCACCAGCGAAAAGATGCGCACGTGCCCGTTGCCATTCGGACCGCGCTGCGGCACCTCCCCGCGCTTGTGACCGTCGCGGTGCTAGCCTCGGCCATCTATTATGGGCTCTCCGCCTGGAACGGGTACAGCTCGACGCCCGCTTTCCGCATCGCCTCGTACCTCACGCTCAAACTGCGCAAACCCGTGAAGCCCGCTTCGGTGCTGCAGATTTTCCATGGAGTTGTCTGGTTGGTACGCTGGGTGCTGGTGCCGGCAATCCTGCTGCCCGCGATCTCTTTGGTTGCCGGTATCGGTTGGCGCGGGTTCGCGGCGCTGAAGCCACGCGGCGGCCGTCACTGGGTGCTCCTGCCGATCCTCCTGCTGCTGGCCTTTTGGGTGCCCTGGAAGCTCATGGGCTGGACGCCGCGTCCGGCAAGCTTCGCGCTGCAGGTGATGAGCTTCGGGTTGCGGTTCGGCCTGGCCTACCTGCTGTTCGTCGCTGCCTGGCTTTCGGCCGCCTTCATCGCTTCCGGCGGCAGTCCGCGCTTCAGCCAGTCGAAGACCGTGGTTTCGCCGTAGCGCGCAGCGAGGATGCCGACCGCACGCGTGGCGTCTGCGTACGCCTTCCGCGCGCGCTGCTCGTCTGCGCGCTGGCGGAGATCCGCCTCTGCTGGAATCCGCAGGGGCGCATGCAGATCTAGAGGCGCGGCCGCGGACTGCTCCAGGTAGCCGGCCAGCCCTTCGCGAAACCACAGCGGCGCCGTGCCTCCCTGCTGCTCTACCACTACGTGCAGCAGTTCGTGCCGTAGGGTAGTATCGAGAACGCCGCGCCGCTCCAGGGCCGCCGCCGGCTGCATTTCGACGCGATGCCGGTCGCTGCGCGCGGCCACCCAGCCAGGCTCGCCAGTTGCGTTGCGAAATCGATCGAGATCGGGATAGATCCGGAGTTCGACCGGCTCTGCCAGCCGCAATCGGAGCCGCTGCTCTACCCTGCGGAGCTCGCTTTCGGCAGTGGCCAGGACTGGCCGATCGCGCGCCGGCTCCGTCGTCAGCAGAACAATCGAATCGCCGGAGAGCCTCTGCCACGAAATGCCGCGGGCCGTCACTCCCAGGCTCGTGCCGGGATAATATGCCGCCAGAATCTCGCGATAAGTTCGTCCGGCCAGCCCCATCTGCTCGGCGCCGTGCTGGCATAGGCCGACGCCGTGGCCCGCTCCACGGCCGTAGAAGACCGTCTCGCTAACGCTTTCGCGGATGCCATACAGATCGCCGGGCAACAGGTTCCAGCCGAGCGCGCGGCCGATGGCGAAACGGAAGCTGCTGGCATCCATGCGAACCAGCTCTCCCCCGCCGCTCAACATCAGCACCGCAGCCCGCCCGGAAGAGGTTTGCGTCAGAATGTGGATCCGTTCCAATCGCAACGGCGCGCGCAAGCCGGCTTGCCGAAGGGCGGCCAGGGCCTCCGCCGGCTGGAGTCGCCAATGCCATCCCGAGAATCCATCGCGTGCGCAATACGGGTCACGGAGACTCAGGAGATATGGTGCAGCCAGGTCGGGCCATACCGCGCCTGCATCCTCGGTGCGTCCGCCGCAGTCGCGGGTGTAAGGCGTATAGGCGGGCTTGCCTTCGAACCACAACAACTCGGAGGCGGTATCGGCGGCGGCTGCGTTTAGGGCGGGCTTGAGTGCCGACATGTCGATGTGCTGGCAATGCGTCGTCGCGCAGAAGTCGAACCCTTCGGCGGCATGGCGACGGCGCAGGCGGACGGCGTAGGTGCGGGCCGCCACCGCCATCGCCTTTAGCGCTTCGCCGGAGTGAAAGACGCTGCTTTCACCGGCAAGGACGGCGGCGACGTAGCGTTCCAAGGGCATGGTCTCGGTGATTGCGCCGATACGCACTTTGACGGATGACGTTTGGGCGGCTAGCGGAACCGCGACGAGGAGAGCGCCCGCCGTAATGCGGAGTTTTCGTGACAATTCCACTCCCCGCGCGCTCACCCTCGTGGCTCCAATATGGGCGTGCACGTTCATATGCGACGCTTCCGGTATGCATCCAAAATGCGGCCCGCGATCGGCGCGGCATCGGCGCCGCCGGAACGTCCCGCTACCATTACGGCAATTGCCGAGCGCGCGTCGCGTGCCGGCATGAAGCCTGCGAACCAGGCGATCCTCGCGCCATCGGCCGTGCGGACGCTGCCCGTTTTGCCGGCGATGTCCGCGCCTTCTACGCGCCCGGCCCGCGCTGTGCCGAACTCGATGGCTCCTTCGAGGCCAGCGATGATGGGCGTCATCTGTGCCAGCGCGATCCGGCGGTATGCCATCGCTAGCCCGGCAGTCGTCACCAGCACTCCGGCCTCACCCAGCGATTGCAGGCGGATCGCGTCGGGCGCACTGGCCGGCTGGATTCTCCCGCCCGCCTCCGCATCCCCGATTAGGCCCGTGCGCGACGCAAGCCCCACGGCGGTCAGTTCCCGCGCCAGCTCTCCTGCGGCGAACCTCGCGGCAGCGTGTGCCACGAAGCAGTTGCAGGAATACGCGAGTGCCGTATCGACGCGTATCGGCATACCGAGCACGGGATGAGAACACGTGAATGAGCGCCCGCCGATTCTGAGTTGGCCGGGGCAGGGCAACGAAAAGTTCGAAGTCAACTTCCCGGACCGCAGCAGTGCGGACAATACCAGCGCCTTCAAGGTCGAGCCCGGCGGCGCAAGAAAACAGCCTGCCATCGCTTCACCGTGAACCGCAATCAACCGCCGCGTCGGCACATCCACCAGCACAGCCGCGCCCGAGGCCTCGCCCATGTATGGACCGAGGCTGCGAACTTCCGCCGAGCTGCCGAACGCGCGCACTCCGGTGAGCACCGCCAATGCCTCTCTACGCCGCATGATCCTCTTGATTGTAGCTGCCGCAGTGCCCCAATTTCGGCCTCCTTCGCTTGACATTTCCATTCCCGGTAATTTATTCTGACGATTCGCTTTGGCCGCGTGTCGGCCCTATCTATGCGAGAGGATTCGCGCTCGGTACCGGAGACTGTGGAGCGGTATCTGGACTCCACTCTGGAGAGTGTGGACAGTGCAGAGGAATTGACGGTCGGACTTGCCCAGCGAGCGGGCTTTGACGAAGACGACCTGATGAAGATCGGGTTGGCCGTCCGCGAATCCATGGTGAACGCGGTGGTCCACGGGAACCGGTACAATGCGCATAAAAAAGTGTGGCTGTCGGTGACCAACAACGGGACCCGGTTGACCGTGAGGATCGCCGATCAGGGAGAAGGCTTCGATGTCGAGAAGCTTCCCGATCCGCTGGCGGAGGACAATCTGCTGCGCACCTCGGGGCGCGGCATTTTTCTCATCCGCTCGTTCATGGATGAATTTCGCATCCAGCGCCTGGAAACCGGCGGCATGGAAGTAACTTTGGTCAAATATTCGGTGTCAAAGTAGATTCGACGGCTTCGGCCAGGAGGCAATTTAGTGAGCGTAAAGTTGAACACTCGACAAGTGGGCGATGTGAGCGTTGTGGATGTGGCGGGGCGAATCACCCTCGGCGAAGGGTCGAGCGCCCTACGCGATGCTTTGCGGGACCTCGTGGGCAAGAACCACAAAAAGATCCTGCTCAACCTGGGCGAGGTTTCTTACATCGACAGCTCCGGAATCGGTGAGCTCGTTTCCGGCTTCACCACAGTTACCAACAGCGGCGGACAGCTCAAGCTGCTCAACCTGAACAAGCGCGTGAAAGATCTCCTGCAAATCACCAAGCTCTACACCGTCTTCGATGTCCACGACGACGAGGCCGGCGCGGTGAGGAGTTTTTCGTAGGCCAGGATCTCATCGCGGAGGCGCGGAGAAAACAAAAACGGCTTTCTCCGGGATCTCCGCTCCTCCGCGACGAAAAGCTGGTTTCGGCTTACCCGCCGCCTACGAACTGCACAATTTCAAGCTGCGCTCCCGGTGACAGAACCGTTTCGGCCCAGCGCGGCTGCTTGATGATCCGGCGGTCCAGTTCCACCGCCACGCGCGCGGGTTCGAGTTCCAATTCGCGCAGCAAACCAAGAACTGTTTGCCCATCCGTAACAGTGCGCGATTCGCCGTTGACCACGATATCGATCATGCTCGGTTGACACCCTTGTTTTACAGCCATTATAGTCAAATTTAGGCCCTATTCTTCCCGAATCACATGCCTAATTCGTACACGGAGCTGTACTTTCCTGTTCTGGTCCAAGCGCTGTTGGCAATGGCGCTGGCTGCCGGACTTCTTTCCGTATCATTCATACTGGGAAAACGCGTGCGCAACCGCGTGAAGGACATGCCCTACGAATCCGGCATAGTCCCCACCGGTGACGCCCGCAGCCGTTTCAGCGTGAAATTCTACCTGGTGGCGATGCTCTTCATCCTCTTCGATATCGAAGCCATTTTTCTGTATCCCTGGGTAGTCGTGTACCGCGAGCTGAAAATGTTCGCGTTTGTGCAGATGCTGGTCTTCATCGTCCTGATCCTGTCTGGGTTCTTCTACATCTGGAAAAAGGGTGCCCTGGATTGGTCTGGGGCTGGATTGACCGGCCGCAGACAATAAATTCAATCGAAATGCTACCGGAATTCTTGCGAGAACGACCTGTGGCATTGGCCGTGGAAGCTTTTGACGCCGATGCCGTCACGGGGGGGAAATTCGACCGCAACGAGCTGACGCTGGAGATCGCACCGGCGAAAATATCGAGCGTTTGCGGCTTCCTCAAATACGATCAGAAATTCGTGCGCCTCAGCACGGTCACCGCGGTGGACCGATACCCGGCCGAGCCGCGTTTTGAAGTGGTCTACCACCTGCACTCCATCGAGCGCAAGGAACGGATCCGCCTGAAATGCCGCATCGGAGGAGCGAATCCCGAAATCGAATCCGTTACCTCCGTCTGGGCCGGTGCGAACTGGTATGAGCGCGAGGTCTTCGACCTCTTCGGCGTCCGCTTTTTGAATCACCCCGACCCGCGCCGCATCATGATGCCGGACGATTGGGAAGGCCATCCGCTGCGCAAAGACTATCCCATCACAGGGACGAGGGTTTAACGATGAGCGAAGCCGGCATTCCTGGACAGATTACCGCCACGGTGGAAGGTGAAGAGCCCGAAACCGGCGTACGCCGCATGGTCCTCAACATGGGGCCGCAGCATCCCTCCACGCACGGCGTGCTGCGCCTCAAAATGGAGCTCGACGGCGAAACTATTCTGAAGTGCCAGCCCGATATCGGCTACCTCCACACCGGCATCGAAAAGGAATTTGAAGTCAAGACGTACCAGCAGGCTGTGACCCTCACCGACCGCTGCGACTACCTGGCGCCGCTCTCCAACAATCTGGGCTATTGCCTGGCTGTCGAAAAGCTACTCGGTTTGCAGATACCTCCGCAGGCGCAATGGATGCGCGTCATGCTCACGGAGCTGACTCGCCTCAACAGCCACCTGGTGTGGTTGGGAACGCACGCCATCGATATCGGCGCCATGTCGGTGTTTCTCTACTGCTTCCGCGAGCGCGAGGATATCCTGCGCATCTTCGAGATGTTCTCCGGCCAGCGCATGATGACCAGCTACTTCCGGATCGGCGGTCTGGCTCTGGAGCCTCCGCGGGGATGGCAGCAGCGCGTTAAGCGGTTCATCGATGTCTTTCCCAGCCGTGTGGACGAGTACGAGGAGCTGCTCACCAACAATCGCATCTGGATCGGCCGCACGCGTGGCGTCGGCATACTTCCGCTCGAAGACATGCTCGACCTCGGCGTCACCGGGCCCATGCTGCGCGCCGCGGGTCTGAAGGTCGATGCCCGAAAGGACGAGCCCTACACCAGTTACGAAAAGTTCGATTTCGAGGTGCCCACCCGCACCGAGAATGACGTATACGCGCGCTACCAGGTGCGGGTGGAAGAGATGCGGCAGAGCGCGCGCATCGTGCGCCAGGCGATGGACGGAATGCCGGCGGGCCCATGGAAGGCCGACGCTCCGCACGTGGTTCTGCCCGATCGCGAAAAGATGAAGACGCAGATGGAAGCGCTCATCTATCACTTCAAAATTGTGACTGAAGGCTTCCGCGTACCGGAGGGCGAAGTGTTCCAGGTGATCGAATCGCCGCGTGGCGAGCTGGGTTACTACGTGGTCAGCGACGGCACCACGATCCCCTATCGCGTACACATGCGCGTGCCGAGCTTCGGCAACCTGCAAGCCGTCCCCGCCATGGTGCAAGGCACCCTGATCGCCGACGTAATCGCGGGCATTGGGAGTATGGACTTTGTGTTAGGGGACACAGACAGATGAGAGGAAGTCAGAAGGCAGAAGACGGAAGTCAGAATTCCGATCGTAGCTTGCGCCATTCTGTCCTCTGTCTGCTGCCTTCTCTCTCCTAATTTCTTATGACTTTTTCACCTCAACTCGAGGCCAGATTCGACAGGCTCCTGAAGAGCTATCCGCCGGGCCGGCAGCGCTCGGCGATGATCCCGATGCTGATGTACGCCCAGGACGAAACCGGCTCTGTCACCGACGAACTCATCGATGAAGTGGCGCGCCGCGTGGGTGTAACGCCACTGCAGGTCAACGAGGTGCTTTCGTATTATTCGATGCTGCACCGTAAGCCGCTGGGCAAGTTTCACGTCCAGGTCTGCACCAATATCAGTTGCCTGCTCAACGACGGCGACAAGCTCTACGAACATGCCTGCAAGAAGCTCGGCATCGGTCACAAAGAGGTCACCGAAGACGGCCAGTTCTCGCTCGAAGAGGTGGAGTGCATGGGAGCCTGCTCCTGGGCGCCCGCCATCCAGGTGAATTACGATTTCCACCATTTCGTCACGCCCGAAAAACTCGACCAGCTTCTCGACAGCCTGAGGAAGAAACAATAGCGCATGCTGTACAACGATCCCAGCCCGCTTGAGACCAGGGTGCTTTCGCGCCGGTTCGGCATGCCGAATTCGGCCTCCATCGATACCTACCTGGCCACGGAAGGTTATCAGGCGTTTTTGAAAGCCTCCAAGATGACGCCGGAGCAGATCATCGAAGAGGTGAAGGTCTCCAACCTGCGCGGCCGCGGGGGCGCCGGATTCCCTACCGGAATGAAGTGGGGTTTTGTGCCGCGCACTTCGCCGAAGCCGAAGTACATCGTGGTCAACGGCGACGAGAGCGAACCCGGCACCTGCAAAGATCGCCTGCTCATCGAAAACGATCCGCACCAGTTGATCGAGGGCTGCCTCATCGCCGGTCTGGCGGTGGATGCGCACGCCGGCTACGTCTACATTCGCGGCGAGTACCGCTACCTGATCGACATCATGGAGCGCGCAATCGACGAAGCCTACGCCAAGGGCTGGCTCGGCAAGAACATTCAGGGTACAGGCTTCAATTTCGACCTTTACGCCCACACCGGCGCCGGCGCGTATGAATGCGGAGAGGAGTCGGCCCTGTTGGAGTCGCTCGAAGGCAAGCGCGGCATCCCGCGCATCCGCCCTCCGTTTCCCGCGGTTTCGGGCGCGTTTCAGTGCCCCACCGTGTTGAACAACGTGGAGACTTTCAGCGCCGTGCCTCCCATCATCCGCGATGGAGGCGCCGCTTTCGCCGCGCTCGGAGTTCCCAAGGCCGGCGGCACCAAGCTTACCTGCCTCACCGGTCATATCAATAAGCCGGGCGTGTACGAACTGAAGCTGGGCTTCCCGGTCAAGCAAATGATCGAAGATCTCGGCGGCGGCATCCGCAATGGCAAGAAGTTGAAAGCATTGATTCCCGGCGGCTCCTCTTGCCCGGTCCTGACCGCGGCCGAGTGCGAAGGAGCCACCATGGACTACGATTCCATGGCGCAGCGCAAGAGCATGCTCGGTTCCGGCGGCGTCATCATCATGGATGAAGATACCTGCATGGTGAAGGCGGCGCTGCGCATCATGAAGTTTTATGCGCACGAAAGCTGTGGCTGGTGCATCCCCTGCCGCGAAGGCACCACCTGGCTGCGCAAGATCCTGACCCGCTTCCACGAAGGCAATGGTGTGCGCGCCGACATAGACCTGATCGGCGATCTCGCTAAGAACATGCTGGGCCGCACCTTCTGCCCGCTCGGCGATGCCGCCGCCATGCCGACCATTTCCATTGTCGAGAAGTTCCGCCAGGAATTCGAAGATCACCTGAACGGCAAGCCGTGCCCGTACGAGCACGCGGGCCATATGGTGACGGTTTGATTATGAAGCGGCTGACAAGCGGACAGCGGACAGCTTCACAGCTTTGGCTGCCGGCTGTTCGCTGTCGGCTGTCAGCTGATTAAAGGTCTTAATGGCAGATTCTGTAAAACTGACAATTGACGGCCGCGAAGTTACGGCCCCACCGGGAACGCTGGTCATCGACGCCGCGAAAACCGTGGGCATCGAGATCCCGGCGTTCTGTTATTACGAAGGCTTCTCCCTGCAGGCCGCCTGCCGCATGTGCCTGGTGGAAGTGGAAAAAATGCCGAAGATGATGACGGCATGCACGCTCCCCGTGGCAGAAGGCATGGTGGTCCGCACCGAAACACCCGCGGTGGCCGCCGCCCGCAAGTACACGCTCGAATTCCTGCTCACCAATCACCCGCTCGATTGCCCAGTCTGCGATAAGGGCGGCGAATGCGAATTGCAGGACATGGTGTTCCGCTACGGCGCCGGTGAAAGCCGCTATACCGAGATTAAAGTCCATACGCCGGAAAAGCAGTTCTCCCCGGTGGTGTTCTTCGACGCGCCGCGCTGCATCCTCTGCTTCCGCTGCGTCCGCGTGTGCAACGAAGGAATGGGCGTCGGAGCGCTCGGCGTCATCAACCGCGGCGTCGTTTCCGAAATCGCTCCCAACGTGGGCGACCACCTGGAATGCGACGAGTGCGGCGCCTGTATCGATATCTGTCCCGTTGGGGCCCTCACCAGCGGCATCTACCGCTACCAGACTCGTCCCTGGGAGATGACCCACGTTGGCACCATCTGCACCCATTGCGCCGATGGCTGCAAGACCACCCTCGGAGTACGCAACGACCGCATCATCCGCGGCAACAATCGCGATCGATCCGGCATCAACGGCGAGTTCCTTTGCATCAAGGGCCGATACGCATTCGATTTTTACGACCACGCAGAGCGCCTGCAGGCGCCGCTGATGCGCGTCAACGGCAAGCTCGAAGAGGTTTCCTGGTCGCAGGCGCTGGCTGCGGTGGCACAGAAATTCCGCGAGACGGCTGCGGGCGGCGGGACTTTCGGCATCATCGGATCCAACCACACCACCAACGAAGAGAACTATTACCTGCAGAAGTTCGCCCGGAAAGTGCTAAACACCAACAACATCGATCATCACCGTACGGGCGACATCGTGAGCCTGCTCGATGCTCTGAGCGGCAAGACTGGCCAACTGGCCACGGTAGCCGACCTTTATGAGCGCAAAGCCTTCCTGGTTCTGGGCGCCGATCTCGCGCTGGAACATCCGCTGCTCAGCTATCAGATTCGTGCCAACTATCGGCACCACCAGGCGCATATCTACGCCGTAACGCCGGGCGTCGTGCGTGAGGACAAGTATTCGGTCAAGAGCATCCGAGTGGGACAGAGCAGCCAGGAAGGCGCTGCGCCCGCGCTCGGCTTCGCCAACAGTCCCTCCGGTTTCTCGCATCCGCGCCAATCGACGGCCAAATACGGCGATTATTTCCCGGTGCTCGAGTCCCTCCGCGACAAATTGAAAGCCGAGCCCGAACTCGTCATCCTCTTCGACGACACTATTAAGAGCGACGACATCCGCCGCTTGGTGGAGTATGGCGAATCGCTCGGCATCCCAGTGAGATACATCGCGCTGGTGGACTACTCCAACTCGCGCGGCGCGGTGGATATGGGCCTTACGCCCGAGCTGTTGCCGGGTTATGAACCTTCCGGGCAGCCCGGTATGCGCGTCCACGAGATGCTCGAGGCGGATCTGAATGTTCTCTGGGTGGTCGGCGCCAATCCGCTCAAGAACGGCGCAGCGAGGAATGCCGGCTTCCTGGTGGTCCAGGACATGTTCCTCACCGAGACGGCGCGGCAGGCCGATGTCGTCCTTCCGTCAGCCTGCGCCTATGAGAAGAACGGCACCGTCACTAACGTTACGGGCGAAATCCAGCGGCTCAAGCTTGGTCCGCAGACTATGGGCGCCAAACCTGATCTGGAAATCATGGGTTTCATCGCCCGCGAATTAGGCGCGGCCGCGGTGCTCGGGCCCTGGACGCCCGGTCATGTGTTCGAAGAGATCCGCAAGAACGTCCGCGGATACGACATCCCGCTGCCCATCCTTGAAACCGGCGGCGCCGCGCAGACCACCCCGGTCAACGGCCGCATTCCCATGGAGACCAGGCCGGATCTGGTGCGCTCCAACCGCGACGGTCTGTTCTCCTCCGGCACGTTGGGGCGCTATTCTAAGGTTCTGAATTCCACGTTAGAAAGCCGCCTAAGCGAACGCAGTCCCCGTGATGAGAGAGGTTCCCGCTAAATGGACTCCTTCATCGTCATCAGCCTGATCAAAACGTTCATCATCTTTGCGGTCCTCATGACCACGCTGGCTTACCTGCAGTGGGTGGAGCGCAAGGTCATCGCCCACATTCAGGTGCGCCCGGGCCCGTACCGCGTCGGTCCGCACGGGCTTTTGCAGCCGCTCGCCGACGTCATCAAGCTCATCACCAAGGAAGACCTGCTCCCGCCCTACGTCAATAAGCCTCTCTACCTCGCGGCGCCGTTCCTGGCGATCACCATGGCGCTGCTCTCGATTTCCGTGATCCCGTTCGGACCCACGATTGAAGTTGCCGGCTACCGCACCTGGATGCAGCTGACGGATCTGAACATCGGCGTGCTGTTCATCCTCGCGGTCTCGTCCATGGGGGTGTACGGCGTCGCTTTGGCCGGCTGGGCGTCGAACAACAAATATGCGCTGCTCGGCGGGCTGCGCAGCTCGGCGCAGATGATCAGCTACGAGCTGCCGCTCTCCATGGCGATCGCCGCTCCACTGCTGATTTCCAACACGCTCAGTCTGCGCAAACTGGTGGGCACACAAGCCGGCAATCTCTGGAATTGGAACCTGTTCCACGGCTGGCAGTACGTGAGCTTCATCATCTTCCTGATTGCCGCTTTTGCCGAAACCAACCGCGTGCCGTTCGATCTGCCCGAAGCGGAAAACGAGTTGGTGGCCGGGTTCCATACCGAATACAGCAGCATGAAGTTCGCTTCGTTCTTCATGGCCGAGTACGCCAACATGATCACCGTAAGCTGCCTGGCCACGCTGTTGTTTCTCGGCGGTTGGGTTGCGCCCTGGCCGGTTGAATACGGCTCGGGCTACGTGCCGGTCGCTATTTTTGCTCTTGCCGGCATCATCGCGCTGACGCACGGTTTGAATCCCGCGCGCCAGCGTGACCGCTATACGCTGCCCGCGTTTGGGGTGATCTTCCTGATTATCGCTGGCATCTTTCTGTTGCCTGTGATGCAACCCTGGCTGCTGCCGCTGTTCTGGTTCTGCGCCAAGACCGGCGCCATTCTGTTCGCTTTTATCTGGGTTCGCGGCACCCTGCCGCGATTCCGCTACGACCAACTCATGGGCTTCACCTGGAAGTTCCTTTTCCCCGCCGCGGTCCTGAACCTTTTGGCGACCGGCCTCGTGGTGGCACTGGTTTCCTGATGGACGTCATTCTCTTTCTCGTATTCGCGATCATCGCGGTGCTGGCCGCGATCAACGTGGTGGTGCAAACCCATCCCATCGCCAGCGCAGTCTCGCTGATTGGGGTGATGGGCTCGCTGGCAGTGCTCTACCTGCTGCTGGGTGCCGAATTCATCGCCGCCGCGCAGGTCATTGTCTATGCCGGCGCCGTGATGGTGCTGTTCATTTTCGTCATCATGCTGCTCAATGCCGGGGCGGAGGCACGCAAGGGCCGCTCCTTCATGGCCAGCCTGCTGGGCGCGCCCGTGCTCATCGCACTTCTCGCTCTGCTGGCCTGGTTTGTCGAGCGCATTTACCCCGAAGGCATGGGCGTCCACTTCGGCGGCTTCACTGGGGGCAGCCCGGAATCCATCGGCCACGCGCTGTTCACCACCTATATGCTGCCCTTCGAAATTACGTCGATCCTGGTACTCATCGCCATCGTCGGCGCCGTGGTGCTGGCGCGAAAGGAGCTCGACTGATGTCCCAGGTCCCCATCTCCTGGTTTCTTACGCTGAGCGCTATCTTATTTGTGCTGGGCGTGGCCGGATTCATCTTCCGCCGCAGTATCATCACGATGTTCATGTCCATCGAGCTGATGCTGAATGCGGTCAACCTGAGCTTTATCACGTTTTCCTATCAGCTGAAGCAGGTCGATGGCCACCTGTTCGTGTTTTTCGTAATGGTGGTGGCGGCGGCCGAAGCGGCGGTGGGTCTCGCCATCATCCTGACGGTCTTCAAGAACCGACAGACCCTGAATATCGATGAAGTCAACTCAATGAAGAACTGATGCAACTCTGGCTCATACCTATACTTCCACTGGCGGGCTTCACCATCAACGGAATGTTCGGACGGCGTTTTTCCAAGGCCACGGTCAATGCCGTGGCTATCGGCAGCGTGGTGCTTTCGTTCGCGTGGGTTTTGAAGACGCTCATCGCGCTCGGCGTGCTGAACAGCGCCTACACCGAGCATTACTTCACATGGATTCAGAGCGGCACCTTCTCGGTGGGCTGCGACATGGCGGTCGACCGCCTCACCGCGATCATGCTCCTGGTGGTGACCGGCATCGGCTCGCTCATCCACATCTACAGCATCGGCTACATGGCGCACGAGGGCGGCTACTACCGATTCTTCGCCTATCTCAACCTGTTCATGTTCTTCATGCTCACGCTGGTGCTGGCCGCGAACTATCTGCTGCTGTTCGTCGGTTGGGAAGGTGTGGGCCTGTGCAGCTATCTGCTGATCGGTTTTTATTTCGATAAGAAGTTCGCTACTAATGCGGGCAACAAGGCGTTCATCGTAAATCGCATCGGCGATTTCGGTTTTTCGCTGGCGATGTTCCTCATCGTGAGCCAGTTCGGATCGCTCGATTTCGGCACCGTTTTCTCGAAGGCCCCCGCCGCTTCGGAAGCAACATTGACCACGATCGGCCTGCTGCTGCTGGTGGGTGCGGCCGGCAAGTCGGCGCAGATTCCGCTTTACGTGTGGCTGCCGGACGCCATGGCGGGCCCCACCCCGGTGTCCGCGCTGATCCACGCCGCCACCATGGTCACCGCGGGCGTCTATATGACCGCGCGCTCCTGGGTCATCTATACGCACGCGCCGATCGCGATGCAAACCATCGCCGTCATCGGTATCGCCACCGCCTTTTTCGCGGCCACCATCGGCCTGGCTCAGAACGATATTAAAAAAGTTTTCGCCTACTCCACCGTTTCGCAGCTTGGCTACATGTTCGTCGGCGTCGGCTGCGGTGCGTTTTCTGCCGGCGTCTACCACCTGATGACGCACGCCTTCTTCAAGGCGCTGCTGTTCCTCGGTTCCGGCAGCGTGATCCACGCGCTTTCCGGCGAGCAGGACATGCGTCAGATGGGCGGCCTGCGCAGCAAGATTCCGTGGACTTGCTGGACCATGTTCTGCGCTTCGCTCGCCATCGCCGGCTTCCCGTTTACTTCCGGCTTCCTGAGCAAGGACGCCATTCTGCTCGCCGCCAATCACACCGCCCCGTGGATCTATTGGGTCGGCACCATCACCGCCGGCATGACTGCGTTCTACGTTTTCCGCGCGTTCTTCATGACGTTCTTCGGCAAGTATAGGGGCCACGCGCATCATCCGCACGAATCCCCGCCCGTAATGCTCGTGCCGCTGGTGATCCTCGCCATTCTTTCGCTGGGCGGCGGCTATCTCTTCCGCATTCCCGAATTTCTCGGCTCGCTGTTTCCGGCGCAGGAAGTACCCGAGGATTTCAACCTCATGGCCATTGCCAGCGGCGCCGGCTTGCTCGGCATCCTGCTGGCTTACGTGATGTACGTGCTCAAGCCGGGCATTCCGGAGGCCATCGCATCCGGCCTGAACGGAATTTATCAGCTGGTCTACAACAAGTACTTCGTGGATGAGATCTACGATGCTGCGGTGGTGAAGCCGGTTGTCGGCGGTTCGCGCCTGCTGCTATGGAAAGGCATGGATGCCGGGCTTATTGACGGCATCGTCAACGGCGTGGGCGCCCGCGCCCGCAATGTCGGCGGCGCGCTGCGCATGCTGCAATCCGGTAACGCTCGCAGCTACGCCACTTGGGTGGCGTTCGGCGGCGTGCTGGTGATCGTCGCGCTCGGAGTGGCGCAGGGGGTGACGCGATGAATCTGCTGCTCACCGTTCTGTTGCTGCCCCTCGCCGGATTTCTGGTCGCGCTCTTCGTTCCACGTTCTTCGGAAGGCACGAGCCGCATCTGGGCGCTGACCATTTCTCTCATCACGTTCGTCGCGTCGCTGGGCCTGCCCTTCTACTTCGATCGCGGCGCGGCAGGTGAACAGTTCGGCGTCGACCTCCCCTGGATTGCGTCCCCCGAAATCCACTTCCACATTGCCGCCGATGGCGTCAGCCTCTGGCTGGTACTGCTCACCACCTTGCTCACGCCCATCTGCGTGCTCATCTCATGGGATTCCATCCGCAGCCGCGCCAAGGAATTCTACGCGTTTCTGCTGTTGCTGGAATTCGGCCTCGCCGGAGTCTTCATCGCGCAGGACCTGTTCCTCTTCTACGTCTTCTGGGAAATCTCCCTGGTGCCCATGTACTTCCTCATCGGCATCTGGGGCCACGAGCGCCGTATCTACGCGGCCGTCAAATTCTTCCTTTACACCATGGCGGGCTCGATGCTCATGCTGGCCGCCATCATATACCTCTACAATCGGACCCAGACGTTCAGCTATGGGGAGATTCTCGATCAGCTTTCCAGCGGCCGCCTGACCTTCTCACAGCCCGAACAGCTCCTGCTGTTCCTGGCGTTCTTCATCGCGTTCGCCATCAAGGTGCCGCTTTTCCCGCTGCACACATGGCTGCCGGATGCTCACGTGGAAGCACCGACGGCCGGTTCCGTGATGCTGGCTTCCGTCATGCTGAAGATGGGCACTTTTGGTATCCTGCACTACTGCCTGCCCATGTTCCCCAGCGCCGCGCGGCAGTGCGCGCCATGGATCGCGGTGCTCGCCATCATCGGCATCGTGTACGGCGCGCTGGTCGCCATGGTGCAGCCCAATATGAAGAAGCTGGTGGCCTATTCGTCGGTGAGCCACCTGGGATTCGTCGTGCTCGGCATTTTCTCGTTCACGCAACTCGGCCTCGACGGCGCCGTCTACCAGATGCTCAACCATGGCATCTCCACCGGCGCCCTCTTCGCTATCGTCGGCCTGCTCTACGAACGCCGCCACTCGCTCGAAATTGCCGACTACGGCGGCGTGGCCACGGCCGCACCCTGGCTGGCCACCACGTTCCTCCTCACCACGCTGGCCTCGATCGGGCTGCCTGTGCTCAACAATTTCGTGGGCGAATTTCTGGTGCTGCAGGGCGCCGCCCTCGCCAACTTTACCTGGGCGATCTGGGCCGCATTGGGCGTGATTCTGTCCGCCTGCTACATGCTCTGGATGTACCAGCGGGTCTTTTACGGCGAAGTCTCGGAAGGCGTCCGCTCGCACGTTGGCGATCTGAACGTGCGCGAATGGGCGGCCATCGTTCCGCTGATCGTCATGATGTTCTGGATGGGTGTTTACTCCAAGTCTTTCCTCGACCCCGTCGGCAAGGTAAACGCCCACCTGCTCGACCAGACCCACGTAAACGTGCCCTTCCGCGTGCAGTTGATGCGCTCTCCCCTGGAGGCCGGCCATGCCCGCTAACCCCATGTTCAATCCCGCCGACCTCATCCGCTTCCTGCCGGAGATCATCCTCACCGTCATGGCTACGTTGATGATGGTGCTCGACCCGGTCATCCATCGCCGATCTTCCAACCTGTTTGGTGCCTTGAGCCTAGTGGCGCTCGCCGCCGCTGCAGCAGCGGCCATCTATGCCTACATCACCCAGAGCGGCGCGGCGTTTGGCGGCATGCTCTCTGTGGATGGTTTCGCCACGTTCTTTAGGGTGTTGGTGATGGTGGTCGGCATCCTCACCGTCCTGCCTTCCTTCAGATTCCTCACGATCCAGGATGGCGAAACCAGCGAGTATCATGCTCTGCTGCTGTTTTCCATTGCCGGCCAGTCCATCATGGCTTCGGCCAATGACCTGATCGTTATCTTCATCGGCCTGGAAATCTCGTCGATCGCCAGCTATATTCTGGCCGATTATTTCCGCGACGATAAGCGCGCCAACGAAGCTGCGTTCAAGTATTTCCTGCTGGGCTCGTTCGCAACGGCCTTCTTCCTCTATGGAGTGGCGCTCATTTACGGCGCAACCGGCAGCATCAATCTCTCCACGGTGCACGGCGTGCTCTCCGGCCCTAACGCGCCGCGCGAAGCTTTCGTGGGCCTCTCCGCTGCCATGATGTTCGTCGGCTTGGGCTTCAAGGTGTCGGCCTCGCCGTTTCAGGTCTGGGCTCCCGACGTATACCAGGGAGCGCCCACGCCGGTCAGCGGCTTCCTATCCGCAGGTCCCAAAGCCGCGGCCTTCGCCGTGTTTCTCCGTATCTTCATGACGGCCTTCGAGCCTATCGGGCCAGGATGGGAACCGGTCATCTGGGGCTCGGCGCTGCTTTCCATGACCATCGGCAACTTTGCCGCGCTGCTGCAATCGAACGTCAAGCGACTGCTGGCTTACAGCTCGATCGCCCACGCGGGGTACGTGCTCGTAGCACTCACCGCCCGCCGCGATACGGGCGTGGCGGCGGCCATGTTCTACCTCGCCGCGTACGCCTTCATGAACATCGGCGCCTTCGCCGCGGTAAGCCATCTTTCCGGCAAGGGCGAGCAATACCAGAGCCTCGACGATTTCGCCGGCCTAGCCCAAAAACAGCCGCTCACCGCGGCCATGCTCTCCATCTTCCTGCTCTCGCTCATCGGTGTGCCCCTCACGGGCGGCTTCTTCGGCAAGTTCTATATCTTTAAAGCCGCGCTGGAATCGCACCTGGTGTGGCTCACGGTGCTGGGCCTTCTCAACAGCGCCGTGGCTGCCTACTATTACCTGCGCATCCTCGTGATGATGTACATGCGTGAGCCCAGCGAGGCCGCCTCGCGCGCCGAACCTCTATCCCTGGGCCAGCGCGCAGCCCTGATTCTGCCGGCGGCGGGAACGCTGTTCCTCGGAATCTTCCCGAACTGGCTCCTCGACTTCGCCGGCCGCTCCTCCACGCTGCTTCGGTGATGCTGGCGGGTCAGTCGTTATTAGATCGGGCGTACCGCTTCGCGAAACACGCTACGATTAGGTTTGTGCCAAACCCAATTCCGCATCTGACGGTGTTATTGTGCGCTTCCGCGATGGGGGTGCAGGCCGCTGCGGAAGTGGAGCGGGTGCACAATCCGCACGCGACGGCCGTCGAGTACAGGCTCGCTCCCGGCGAAACGCTCGCCATGGAGTCGCGGCCTGCCGTCACGGTTTATCTTGAGGGTGGAGCTGTGGCGCAGGGCGATGAATTCAGCAGCAAGAAGATGACGTTGGAGCGCGGCCAGGTTCAGTTCACGCCGGCGGGTCCAACGAGCATTCGCAACGCGGGCAACTCGGAGCTTCGCTTCGTGCGGATCGAGTTCGCGGGCGCCGGCACGAAGGATGTCTGGGGCAAGACCGGCTTGGCGCCGAACTATAAGTTGGTTACGGAGAATAATTACACACGGATTTACGACATACGCATTCCGGCCGGGACAACGGAGCCGCAGCACACGCATCACGATCGCGTGGTGGTCTGCCTTTCGGGCGCGAAGCTGCGGCACTTGACGGCAGACGGGCGGGAGGAGACGGCCACACTCGAAACCGGTGAGATCGTGTGGCGCGCCGCCTCGACACACGTAGGCAAAAATCTTGGGAACACGGATTTGTGGGTGATCGCCGTCGAACCAAAATGAAGGTTTCACTCCACCGCTGAGTCACGGAGAAGGCGGAGGAAGCCGCGGAGAAATACGATCTCTCCGCCAAACCTCCGTCTCTTTGTTCCTTCGCGGTGAGATTTTAGTCTGGAGCGAATCGCATGAACATCGGATTTATCGGCTTGGGCATCATGGGAAACCCCATGTCCCGGAACCTGATCAAGGCGGGGCATCAGATCGTAGCCTACGACATTGTGCCGGCACTGCTGGATGCGGCGGTGGCCCACGGCTCCGCTCGCGGCACGGCTTGCGCTGATGTGTCGGCGCGTTCTGAACTGATCATCACCATGCTGCCGGATGGGCCCGAGGTGGAGCAAGCCATCCTCGGAACGGGCGGAGTACTCGAGGGTGTTCGGCAGGGCGCCACGATTGTGGATATGAGCTCCATCAGCCCCCTGGTTTCCCAGAAAGTAGCTGCGGCGTGCGCGCCGAAGGGAGTCGCGTTTCTGGACGCTCCTGTCTCGGGCGGCGAGCCCAAAGCAGTCGACGGTACCCTGGCGATCATGGTCGGCGGCGATAGAGCCGTCTTCGAAAAGGTTGCCCCGGTGCTTCAGGCCATGGGATCCACCGTGACGCTCACCGGTCCGGTCGGCGCCGGCAACGTTACCAAGCTGGCGAATCAGATCATGGTCGCCTGCAACATAGCGGCCATGGGCGAAGCGCTGGTTCTGGCGACGCGCGCGGGCCTAAATCCGGAAGTGGTTTTCAACGCGGTCAAAGGAGGCCTCGCCGGCAGCACCGTCCTGAATGCCAAGGCCCCCATGGTGATCTCGCGCAACTTCAAGCCGGGTTTCCGCATCAAGCTGCACCAGAAGGATCTGCGCAACGCGCTACTCGCCGCCGAGTCCATGAAAGTTTCGCTCCCGCTCACCAGCCTCGTCCAACAGATGATCATGGCCCTGATGAACGAGGGTAAAGGCGAGCTGGACCACTCGGCGATTGTGAACTTCATCGAGGACATGGCGGGAGTTGAGGTGAAGGCCGCTGCAGCAGCGCGATAAAGCCATCAGTTCACAGTCGACAGCTCACGGTTGGCCGTTCGATCAGCGGCGCACAGCGCCGTCGGGGATGATATTCAAGCAGCTGACTGTTGACTGTAAACCGTCAGCTAAAAAAAAATGGTTCCAAGTGACCTGATTCTCAGCCTTGCTCACCGCCGGCATGCACGGCATTGAGCATCGCATTCCAGAGCGTTGAGCGCCTCACCACCCGGCTCCCCGTTGACTGTCTTCCCCAGTCCCCGGATTAACGCCTGGCGGCACGCCGCAACCTTTGCGCGCTTCTCTGAAACGAAACCGCCTGCTCGTAGCGGCCTTTCGCTCTCCCGTAACGGCTAAGCCCTTCGACTCCTCCATTGCGGGGTCAACGTTCCCGGCCTACTACTTCACAGGTTCACCGTCTGCTTCCACGACCCGTTCGGCCTCCCAACTCCACCGCTTGGCCTGGTTCGCCCCAGTGCCCGGCGGCTTCTCTGCCAGAATTCCCGTTGTCGTTTCCGCAACCGGCGCCCGAACCGCTCCGCCAGCTTCCACTCCCCTTTGGGACTTTTACATCCCTCGAGATCAAAGCGTTCTGCTGGTTGGCTGTCCAGCGGCCTGCCTTCCGGATCCGCCCGATTTCCGTTCGCTCCCCGCCGCCCGCTACTATTTGATTAGCAACTAAGGCTTCAGATCTCCGTTTCCGGTCCGCTACGTTTCCGGAGGCTTGCTGTTCCTCAAACCTCTTGGAACCTTCTCCAATATCCTCCAGGCTCGCAATTTCGTCAACGTCTTTGTGCTTTTTCCGGGCCGCTTTCCTCAAGATTTATTTTGTTTATTTGGAGCAGTTTGCGCGGTTCCAACCGTGCATCTGTTGTGGAAAAATCACCGTTCCGTCATCCTGTTTTAATAGTCATGCGAAGGCTCGCCATTCGCGCCGGCGCCATCGGCGATTTCATTCTGTCCCTACCCGCGCTTGAGTGTCTTCGGACCGACTACCTCGAAGTCTGGGCCGCGGCGCCGAACGTTCCGCTCGTTCGTTTCGCGCCGGCGCGATCGATTCGCGATACCGGTCTCGATCTTCTTGGCATTACTGAGCCGCCGCCGAACCTGCTCGCGACTCTGCGAAGCTTCGATTCCATCTTCTCGTGGTACGGCTCCAATCGCCCCGAGTTCCGCGAACTGGTGAACCGCCTCGACCTTCCGTTCACATTCTTCCCCGCGCTTCCGCCAAACGACGCCGGCTGTCATGCCGCCGATTTCTACCTGGACCAGATTGCCTCGGCCGCGACCTGCTCCAGCGACGGCATTCCGCGGATTACATGCGAGGCGCCCAGCGGCGTGACTCGTGACTGTCTGCATGATACCGGCACCCCGCTCCCTGGCGGTCGCGGATCCAATATGGGTACATACGTTCCTGTCGGACCCGCTGCGCGCGGCTCGACCGTAAGGAAGCAGGGCTTCGCCGTCATCCATCCGTTCTCCGGCAGCCCGCGGAAGAACTGGCCGCTCGCGAAATTCCGCGCGCTCGCCGCGGGCCTCGAGCGCACGCTCCCGGTGTATTGGTGCCGCGGCGACGACGACCCTCCCCTGGAAAATGCCGTCCGTATCGACAATCTCTACGACCTCTCCTGCTGGCTGGCGCGCGCCGCCTTATACGTGGGCAACGATTCGGGGATTACCCACCTGGCTGCCGCCGCCGGTACGCCCGTGCTGGCACTGTTCGGCCCAACCGATCCCGCAGTGTGGGGACCGCGCGGGCCGAACGTGCGTATTGCCCGCTGGAATAAGTCGGGCGCGCTACAATGAACTCGCGCCCCCATATGGCCGCGCGGATCAATCCCGAACCCGCAGGGCCCGATCTGATCGATCTTCGGCATATCTCTGCGCGCGATTTGGAACCGCTGCTGCACGAGGAAGTCTCCGTGTGGCGCGAGGACCTCGATTGGGAATTCGAAAAGTCGGCCGATCTCGTCCGACGGTTTGTCGATTTGCGCGCTCTCAGCGGACATGCCCTGCTGGTTCGAGGCAGGCCGGTGGGCTATCTCTATTACGTCCTCGAGGAGAACAAGGGGCTGGTGGGTGACCTCTACCTAAGCCCACCCCACCGCAACGCCGCGAATGAGGATCTGCTGCTGGGCGCGGGCATCGACTCGATCATGGAATGCGCACAGGTGGCCCGCATCGAGTCGCAGCTTCTGATGCTCTCCCATTCGCCGGCGCGCATCCTTCCCTACGCGGAGTTCGTTGAAGCTCACGATCGAAACTTCATGCGTATCGATCTGCGCACAGCCGATCTGGGCCCCGGTAATGTGCGGCGCCCCATGTATCTCGAAACCTGGTCCGACCACTACCATGAAGGGGCTGCACAGGTAATTGCCGCAGCCTACGGCGGCCACATCGACAGCCGCATCAACGATCAGTACCGCAGTGTTGGCGGTGCCCGGCGGTTCCTTTTCAATATCGTGCAGTATCCCGGCTGCGGCGCGTTTTTCCGTCCGGCGTCCTACGCCGCTTTTGAGCCCAACGGACGCCTCTGCGGAATCTCGCTAGCCAGCCTGGTGGCGCCCCAGTGCGGTCATATCACGCAGATCTGCGTGAGCCCCGAGGTGCGCGGCACCGGCATTGGTCATGCTTTGTTGCGGCAGTCGCTGACCACCTTGCGGGACATGGGCTGCCAGGCGGCCAGCTTGACGGTCACCGATGCCAACCGCGGCGCCGTTGCTCTGTATGAACGCGTGGGCTTCCACATCGTCCGACAGTTTTCTGCTTATGCCTGGGAAGGATTCTAAAAAGGGAGTCAGAAGCCCGGGTCCAGGAAGCGATGCTCCCGCCTTTTTCGCGACGCCAGCCGACTTCCGTGGATGGCTGGAGAGAAACCATACCGCCGCGAAGGAACTGCTGGTCGGCTTTCACAAGAAAGGTTCGGGCAGCCCTAGCATCACCTGGCCGGAATCCGTCGACCAGGCGCTTTGCTTCGGCTGGATCGATGGGGTCCGTCGTTCGCTAGGCGATGCCAGCTACACCATCCGCTTCACACCCCGCAAACCCGGCAGTACGTGGAGCGCCATCAATATAGCCCGCGTTAAAGAGTTGACCAGTGCGGGGCTGATGCATCCCGCCGGGGTGACGGCCTTCGAGGCGCGGCAGGCGCACAAGTCGGCCATCTATTCTTACGAACAGCGGCACGCTGCGCAATTCGACGCCGCAGCTGAGCGCCAATTCCGCGCCAACCAACGGGCCTGGGAGTTTTTCCAGCAGCAGCCGCCCGGATATCGCCGGCTGTGCACCTATTTCGTGGTGAACGCAAAGCAGGATGCAACAAGGGTGAGGCGGCTGGCGCGCTTGATTGCAGATTCGGAAGCGGGGCGGCGTATCAAAGAACTATCGCGCTGAGGTGGGACGATGTCGTCTGTCCCGCCGCCGCAAGGGGGGCTTTCCCCCGCGGGACAGTCAACATGGACTGTCCCACCTATTGCGTAATCGTGGTCTGGAGGCGGATGTCCCGCGAGGAGCTACCGACCAGGATCTGGTAGGTTCCGGGCGCGATTTTCCAGACGTGCGTCGTCACGTCCCAACATGCAAACGATCGCGCTCCTAGCGTCTGATAAACGCGAACGGACTGTCCCGCGGTCAGGCTCACCTTCGCATAGCTCTTCAACTGCTTCGGCGGCTGCGGAACAGCGCTCGAGGGCATCCCCAAATACATCTGTGCCACCTCGGCGCCGGCGACATTGCCGTTGTTGGTGATATCGAAACTGACGTTGACAGTGGTTTCACCGTCCGGCGCCGCCGCATTCACCGCTACCGCCAGGTTCGAATAAGCGAAGCTGGTGTACGACAGCCCGTGGCCGAACGGAAATAGCGGTGCAATCTGCTGGGAATCGTACCAGCGATAACCAACGAACACGCCCTCGGAGTAGTTCTCCTCGTTATTCACACCGGGATACTGGAGCGTGGTGCCGGCGGGTGCGTCGGCAGCGCTTTGCGGAAAAGTCAGCGGCAGCTTGCCCGATGGATTCGCGTCGCCGAACAGCACGGCCGCCACAGCATTGCCGTCCTCCTCTCCCGGATACCACGCTTCGAGGATTGCCGGCACGCTGCTGACCCAGGGCATCAGGATGGCCGATCCGCTCTTGATCACCACCACGGTCTTCGAATTGGCGGCGGCAACCGCCGCGACGAGCTGGTCCTGGCTACCGCTGAGCGCGATGGAGTGGTCGCTGCCTTCGCTCTCGGAGTCGCCGACCATCACGATCGCCACGTCGGCGGATTGCGCCAGAGTTGCCGCCTGCGGAATATTCGTGCCGTTGTTGTAGGTGACGGCGACAGCCGATCCGGCGCGGTTCTGGAGGCCCGCCAGCGGGGTGACGGTATAGGGTGGCGTCACTTTCGAGCTTCCGCCGCCGCCAGTCATGGCGCTGCCGGCGTACGGCCCGATCAAGGCGATGGAGTGGAGTTTCGACCGATCGAGCGGCAGCAGGCCGCCATTGTTCTGTAGCAGGACCATGCCCGCTTCGGCGATCTGGCGCGCGGCGACACCATCCTGCTGAAGAGGCAAGGGCTGGTTAGCGGGCGGATTATCGAAGATGCCGAACTGGATCATGGTGGCGTAGCGGCGGATCAACTTATCGTCGATGACCGCCATCGGCACTTGTCCGTTTTGTACGGCGTTCTCGAGCGGATCGGTGAAATAGATGCCCGTTGGCATTTCGAGATCGAGCCCGGAGTTGGCCGAGGCTACGGTGCTGTGGGTGGCCCCGAAATCGGAAGTCACGAAACCGGAGAAGGCCCATTCCGTTTTGAGGATCTGGTTGAGCAGCGTGTTGTTCTCGCAGCTATAAGCGCCGTTGACCATGTCGTAGGCGCACATGACAGCGCCCACGCGGCCCTGCGTTACGGCGGCTTCAAACCCGGGCAGATAGATCTCGCGCAGAGTCCGCTCGTCCACGTTGACATTGATGGTGGTGCGATTGGTCTCCTGGTTATTGCAGGCGAAGTGCTTGGCCTCGGCGATTATGCCCTGGCTCTGCATCCCCGCGATCCAGTTGACCGTCGTTTGCGACACCAGGTACGGGTCTTCGCCGAACGCTTCGAACGTGCGGCCGTTTTGCGGCACGCGCGCCAGGTTGATGTCGGGAGCTTCCACGAAGCCGTTGCCAAGCGCTTTGGCTTCCGCGCCGACAATGCCGCCGTACTGACTGGCGAGCGTCGCGTCCCAGGTGGCGGCCAGCGCGATAGGCGCGGGCAGCGCGGTGGCGGCCCCCTGATGGCCGGGACCGCCGTTGGCCGCTCCCGCAGGCCCGTTGGTGATGTTGAGCGCTGGGATACCGAGCCGGGGCAGTCCCGGGACGGTGCGGTAGTTGCTGGCATCCTGGATGCCGTGGAGTTGCGCAATCTTCTCCTCCAGCGTCATCTGGCTCACGATCTGTTTCGCGCGTTGGGTGGGTGTGAGCTGCGGGATGAACACGGTGACGGCATTCGAGGTTTGGCCATCGACTGTGAGTGTGATGGCAATCGTACCGGCGCCCGCGGCGGTGTGTGGAATCGAGATGTTGACCTGGTCGAGGCCGGGCGTGGTGGGCTGCGGCCCGACGTAAATGGCCGCGCCCACGCTGCTTGTCACGGCAGAGAGGCTGGTGCGCCCGCGAATGCCCGTGCCGAAGAGTTCAAGGACGGCTGGATCATTGGGCCCACCGAGATCGATGGGAAGAGGGACGCACCCTCCGGCGCTACATTGAAAGACCGGAGTGGTCGTCTGGGACCCATCGGACTTGGCGACGACGATCAGCGCCGCTGCCAATCCCCCGCCCGATCCATCGATACTGAACAATCCCGGCGAAACCGTCGAGACCGCGATGGCAGCGTTGCCGGCGGAATTGATCACGGTGGCGGGGCCGGATGCGGTACCCGGCGGGATTTGGAAGTTGATCTGTGAGGCCGACGCGTAGAAGACAACCGCATCGCGGGTGGTCCCGGCGCTGTCCTGGACTTGAACCGTGGATCCGAGATTGCTGCCGAACGCCGTAGCGATCGACTCGACAGCGAGAGGTCCGGTCCGGTAGTTCGCGGCCGAAACCACTGAAATTCCGGCATTGGCGCAAGCAGCGGCGCTCAGGAGAATGATGAGCGGCTTCAAGCCGCGATTGTAGCAACCGGCTGCCACACAACGGCGGGACGGGGGCGCGCAGACCAGGGGGCTGCCTCACTGCGCTATGTCTCCAGCCGGTAGCGCGTTTCCGCCAAGCGGTACATGGGTCGCCACACCAACCGGTTCACGCAAACCACGAGCGCCGCCATCACCACGGTGGAAAGCAGCAGTAGCGCGGTGTTGCCGGAATCGGTGGCGGAGCTGATCTGCGCGCCGAGTCCGGTCGTCATCATGGTCTTGCCGGCGAAATGAAAATATTCGGCCACAATGCTGGCGTTCCACGCTCCGCCCGACGCGGTTACGAGCCCCGTAACCAGATAAGGGAAGATGCCGGGAAGGATTACCGTCTGCCATTGCTGCAAACGTCCGAAGCGGAACAGTGCGGCGCATTCGCGCAACTCACCGGGAATCGCCATGGCGCCGGCGATCACGTTGAACAGGATGTACCACTGCGTTCCGAGCAGCATCAGGATAATCGAGCCGGCGTTCAACCCGCCGCCGAGCCGCACCAGCGCCAGCAGAACCACCGGGAACAGCGCCGTGGCGGGCACCGACGCCGCAATCTGCGCCAGCGGCTGTGCCACTCTGGCCAGCCGGCGATTGAATCCGATCGCGACACCGGCCGGGATGGCCCAAAGGGAGGCGATGGCGAGCGCGGCCACTACTCGCCCGAACGTAAGTCCTGCCGCTTTCAAGGTGCTGAGGAGTTCGCTGCCGGTTGCGGTCTTGAGCAGCAGAAACCCCTGGAGCAGTGCAAAGGGAGTTGCTGCCAGCAGCACCACACCCCCGCCGGCCGCCACAATCTTCGCCGGCTGCCAACGCTTCGATTTTACCGGAGGGCAGGCTGCGGCATCCGGCGCCACGGTCAGCCGTTCCCAAACAGGTAGCAGTACGCGCCGCGAAACCCACCGCGAGGCGGTCGATTTCCGCAGCAGATCCAAAATCGGCGAAGTCGTCTCCTCGCTTTCCACCTGCTCGAATTTGAAGCGCTCCGACCACGCAATCAGCGGTCGCCAGACCAATTGATCGAGCAGCACGATGACCGCAATCATCGCGGTGAGTCCCCACAGAATGGACCCGGTGTCGCCGTTGCTCGCTGCCGTTTGCAGGTACGAACCCAGCCCCGGGAGGCGGAAGTCGCGCTTGCCCAGTTCGAACATCTCGCAGGCCATCAGAAAAAACCAGCCGCCCGCCACCGAGACCATGGAGTTCCACACGAGGCCGATCACGCCGAACGGCAGCTCCAACTCCAGAAAACGCTGCCAGCGCCCAAAGCGGTAAATGGACGCGGCCTCCCGCAGCTCTCGCGGAATGGATTTCAGCGAAGTGTAAAAACTGAAGGCCATGTTCCAAACCTGGCCGGTGAAAATCAAAATAATCGATCCCAATTCCACTCCCAGCTGCCGTGTGGGAAACAGCGAGACCATCGCGAGCATTACGCCCGGCAGGAAGCTCAGAACGGGAATCGATTGCAGAATGTCCAGCGCCGCCACCATGAGCACTTCCACCCGCCGGTTGTAGGCGGCCACGTAGCCGTAGCCCACCGCAAACCCCAGGCTCAAGATGTAGGCCGCGCCCATCCGTACCAGGGAGTAAAACGCATAGAGCGGCAAGGCGGCCGGCGAGCGTGAAATGTGGGCCACGGGCGTCACGACGCCCATCCAGTACCGCACCGTGGTGAGGATTCCGATAATGACCGCGAGCACGACCGCGAAGACCAGCATATCCAGCAGAACGGGCGAACCGCGGCGCATCATGGGTCCGCGCGTCAGTACCGGAAACGTCATCAGGGCTCACCCACCGGTTCGCCGGTCTGTGGCTTGCCTTCTCCGCCGCCGTCCGCGCTCGGTGTCTCTTCGGGAATGAAGAACTGGCCGGCTGCCGCATCGCGGTCGAACAGTTCAGCGTAGCGCCCCCAGTTGACTGCCGTATCGAGCTGCCGGTCGATTTCCTCGTCGCTGAAATGTCCGGCCAGCATATCGCGGAAAAATTCCTCCGGCAGCGAGTGGTCGGCCTTGGCTTCAAGCGAGCGGGAAATCTGCCGGATCAACGGCACACGCTCGATCGCCGCAACGCGAAAGAGTTCCTTGCGGCGCAAGATGCCGGCCTCGGCGAAGCGCTGCCCCGCGGGCGTAATTTCCACGTCGCCTTCCTGGGCGCTGAGGAACCCCAGCATGGATCCAGCTTCGACGATCGGTAGCAGGTCGTCGATCTCGAAGGCCAGGTCGTCGGCCAGGTGGTAGAGATCGTCGCGGCCGCTGCGTTCCAGCAGCAGCTCCAGCAAACCTGCGATGGCGCCGCGGCGCGCGTGGGGCAGCATGGGATACTTGGCGCGCGCGGGGGGTGCGCCGTCTGTCGCGGCCTCCGGTTCGGGCTGCCCTTCAGGCACCAGCTCCGGATGAGTGAGGACGCGATAGATATAATCCACCGTCTCCAGGAAGAGGTGGCTGTGCCGGTCCCGCGGCCGCGACATGGAGATCCGGAAATCGGTTCGAATTCGTCCCGGGTTTTTGCCCAACACTACCACCCGGTCCGCCAGCAGCACCGCTTCTTCGATGTTGTGCGTGACCAGGAATACGGCGCGGGTGGGCATCTTATGGTCCTCCCACAACTCGAGCAGTTCCTGCCTCAGGTTCTCCGCCGTCAGCACATCCAGCGCGGAAAACGGTTCGTCCATGAACAGGACCTCCGGTTCTACGACGAGCGCGCGCGCGAATCCGACGCGCTGTTTCATGCCGCCCGAAAGCTCCTTCGGAAATGCCTTCTCGAAACCGTCCAAGCCGACCGCATCGAGAATCTTCAAACTGCGCTTGATGCGCTCATGGGGCGGGACGCCGCGGGCTTTTAGCGGCGCCTGCACATTGTCCAGCACGGTCAGCCAGGGAAATAGGGCGAAGCTTTGGAAGACGATCGAGACGTTGGGGCACGGTCCGGCGACCGGCTGCCCATGGCGGAGCACGAAGCCGGAAGATGGCGTCGAAAGCCCCGTGAGCATGCGCAGGAGGGTGGATTTCCCCGAGCCGGACGGGCCGAGGACAGCCAGGATCTCGCCCGAATAAACCGCGAGGTCTGTAGGCGCCACCACTTGAATGCGCGCGTTCTCGGGCCCATAGAACTTCTCTATGCCCCGGGCCTCGATGATCGGCTCTTCTGTCTTCAAATTGGTCAAACCTTCTTATACCGTATCTGCGTGTCCCGTCGATTACAATTTGGTTGCGGCCGCCCGGTTCCCTTGCGAGGTGCTATAAGAAATCGATGCATCATCGCAGGCATTTCCTCAAGACCACGCTGGCCTCGGTCGCGGCGCACCGCGTAGCCCAGAGCCAGGCCCGCCATTCCTTCGGCGTCCAGGGTGAAAACTGGATTTTGGACGGCTCCCCGTTCCTCATCCGCTCCGGCGAAATGCACTACCCGCGCGTGCCACGCGAGTACTGGCGCGACCGCATGCGCAAAATGAAATCTCTCGGCCTGAACACGCTGTGTACCTATGTCTTCTGGAACCTGCACGAGCCGCGGCCGGGCGAGTTCGATTTCAGCGGCAACCTCGACCTGGCCGAATATCTGCGCACTGCGCAGCGGGAAGGCCTGTGGGTGCTGCTGCGACCGGGTCCCTACGTCTGCTCGGAGTGGGATTTCGGCGGCATGCCCGCCTGGCTGCTGGCCACGCCCGATATGAAAGTGCGCAGCGCTGATCCCCGTTTTCTCGCCGCGGCCGCGCGATATATGAAGCGCGTCGGCGAGGAGGCGTCCGGCCTGCAGGTGGCCCACGGCGGGCCAATCCTCATGGTTCAGGTGGAGAACGAATACGGCTCCTACGGCAGCGATCCCGAGTACAAGAACGCCATTCGCAAAATGATTGTGGACGCCGGGTTTGACGGCCAGCTTTACACCGCCGATGGCTCGGGCCCGAAGAATCTCGCGGGCGGCACCTTCACCGACCTGCCCGCCGCCATCAATTTCGGCGACCAGAACAACCCGGCGCGCGAATTCGCCAACCTCGCCACCTTCCGCAAGGGTGTGCCGCGCATGTGCGGCGAATACTGGGACGGCTGGTTCGATCATTGGGGCGAGCAGCATCACACCACGGCCGCCACCCGGAGCGCGAACGCCGTTGATTGGATGCTCTCCAACGGCATTTCCTTCAGCCTGTACATGGTTCACGGCGGCACGACCTTCGGTTTCATGGCCGGCGCCAATCTGGATAGCGCTGCTTACGAGCCCATCATCAGCGCTTACGACTACGATTGCGCGATCGACGAGGCCGGTCGGCCTACCGAGAAGTTCCGCCTCATCCAATCCGCGATCCGACGGCGGCTCCCTGCCGGATCGCCGGAGTTCCCACCGCTGCCCCAGCCGCTGCCGATGATCGCGATTCCGCGGTTCGAGCTGAAGCAGTCGGCTGCGCTCGCCGCGCGCCTCCCCAAACCGATGGCTTCCGAGAAGCCCGTGTGCATGGAAGCGGCCGGCCAATCGTACGGCTTCATCCTCTGCCGGAAGCGAATCGGTCGCGCAGTGAACGGCACGCTCGAAATCAGCGGCATGAAGGATTATGCCGTAGTTTCGCAGGGCTCACGCCATCTGGGCACGCTCGACCGCCGCAAGAGGCAGGAGAAGCTGGACGTGCAGCTGGTGGCCGGAGAGCCGCTCGACATTCTGGTTGAGAATATGGGCCGCGCCAATTTCGGACCGCTGCTAGTCAGCGAACGGAAAGGCATCACCGGCAGCGTCACCATGAACGGCGAGGAATGGACCGGTTGGGAGATCTACACCCTTCCCATGACCGACGCGCCGAAGTGGCCGTTCGCATCGAAGGCTGCTTCGGCGCCCGCGCTCTATCGCGGCACGTTTCGTCTGGACGCGCTAGGCGACACGTTCCTGGATACGCGCGGCTGGGGCCACGGCATGGTCTGGATCAACGGCCATTGTCTGGGACGCTACTGGAAGATCGGTCCGCAGCAAACGCTGTTCGTCCCAGCCCCGTGGCTGCGCCGCGGCGAGAACGAAGCTATTGTTCTCGATCTGGAGGACGGCGGAGTGCGCTCGCTCGAAGGACTGAGGGATGCGGTCTACGAGACGCCGCGAGGGTAGCTATTCGCTCTTAGCGGTTCGCTTCTAGCCCGGGAAGGTTGGCTCGCGGCTCACAGCTCAAGGCTTATGGCTGCTTTTCGTTCCGATACCAGACGGGGAATTCCAGGGCAAAGTAGCGGACCTGGTGATTGGGTGCATTGGGCATCACCACGCGCGCCAACATGTGGATCGGCGTGCCCGGCTGGCAGGTGGGCAGGATGCGCGGTAGCGAATATTTCACCGAGGCGCCGCTGTGATCGTAATTGACCCAGGAGTCGGAGACGCGCAGTGACGTATCCACGCAGACATCGGAGGTGAAGACTTCGGCGGCGCGGTAGGCGTCGCCATCGGGTAGCAGGATGGCGAACGTTTCGCCCGGCGCGGCGAAGCCATCGCTATTGCCCTCGCCCAGCGTCTCGGGATCGGGCTGGTTGGCGTGATGGATGACCTTGAAGGTGCGCCCGTCGGAGATCTGGACGTCCTTGGTGGGCTCGGCCGCGGGAAAGAGTGGGACGACCAGCGGGATGCGCGCGCCGCCTACCACGGCCACCAGTTTGACGATGGCCCGAGCCGGATCGGCCACGGTGAAGCTTACGGGAACGGTCGCGGTCTCACCAGCCGTCAGGCCGAAGAGGCGCGAGGGCGCGGCGTCGAGCTTCACACCGGGGTTGGGCGATTCCCACTGCACCGGCAGTGAGGGCAGGCGGCCGCCCCCTTTGTTGAAGAGCTTCACGCGCAGCTTCACCGGTTTGCCTGCGGTGGCCCACGAGGCGTCCACAAGATCGTAGCCGATAATGGAAACCACGGGCTCGACACCGATGCCCACCTCCCAGGCATCGCCATCGAGATCGAACGACAGGCGCCCCTGCGAGTCGGCTTTGAGATTCGAGCGGTGCACCTTGCCGTCGGCGAGGTGAAGGAAGGTCACCGGATGAACGGAGGCCGGCGCGTAGAGGCGCGCGGGAGAGGTGAGCGAGAATTGCACCTCGGGGATAGCGGTCCCGGAGGGAATCCACTCACGAACGGCGGAACGGAAGCCGCTGCGCGACACGTTCTCTAGCACGGTGACGGCGGGGCGGCGGCGGTTGGACGCCACTTCCCATCCCCAGACTCCGAAGTTCGGGTAGACGTCGGCGTGGCTGAATACGGCGGGCTTGGGGAGCGGCTTGGCGAACGCGGCCATGTGAAAGTCGAGCGTTTTGGCGATGCCCGGCGCGCCGTGCCCGGAATCGAACTCCTCGGTTTCGTGCGCCGGTGCGGTATAGCTCCAGATCGAGTTGAGGCGCCGATGGTAGAACCCGAGGAAATCGCGCGAGCCCGTGAGGAGGCGCGTGCGGATGCCGTCGTAGTTGGCGAAGAAATCGTCGAAGTTGCATTCCACGTCAAAGCCCTTAGGGCCGATGGTGTACTCGGTCGGGCCCATGAAGCTGGAGGCACTGCCTACCAGGTCGGGAAATTTTCCAGCGACCCAGAACGCCACGAAACCGCCGGCGGAGTAGCCCGTGACGGCACGGTGATCGCGGTCGGCAATGGTACGCAGATTCTTATCGGCCTGCTCGACGAGTTCGGGAAAGTAAAGCGGGAACTCGCCGGTGGTCTCGGCGGGGCCGGCATTCACTACGATGACGTCGTGCGCGGCGACGTATGCCGACGTTTCACGGGCGGACTCCTGCAGTTCCGCGGATGTTTCGAAGCCGTGCAGCCAGTAGATTACGGGATAGCGTTTCTGCGAGGCGGTGTAGGATGACGGGAGGACAGCAGAATAGGCGCGCGGCTCGCCCATGACCTGGCTGTTGTGAGTGAATTCACGAACGGGGGCTTGCGGCTGAGCCCAAATAGCCGCGGTGAGAAAGAATCCGAAACAGAGCCGCACTCTCGATCAGTACCATTTCAAGCTCCTGGGGCGCAACGGGGCCATTGTTAAACTGGATTCGAATGAATGTCGCGGTAGCCAGCGATCACGGCGGCCATCCCCTGAAGATGCGGATGATTGAAGAATTGCGCCGGTTGGGCCATGCAGTAACCGACCTCGGTGGCGACGGCACAAATCCGGTGGATGATTATCCGGATTACGCGAAGGCTGTAGCCGAGGCGATCCAGGGCGGGCATGCGGAGCGCGCGGTGCTGATTTGCGGATCGGGCGCGGGCGCGTGCGTCGCGGCCAACAAGTTCCACGGCATCCGGGCGGCGACGTGCCACGACAGCTTCTCCGGGCACCAGTGCGTGGAGGACGACGATTGCAACGTGCTCTGCCTGGGCGCTCGTGTGATCGGTCCGGAACTGGCGGCCGAGGTGGTGCGCGATTACATGAACGCAAAGTTTTCGGGGGCCGAGCGGCATAAGCGGCGGGTGGCGAAGGTCGCGAGTTTTGAGAAATGAGCTCTTGGCTTTTCGCTCTTGGCTGGTGCCTTCGGCGCTGAAACTTTTCCGGAACCGGTGGGCGGCGGTGTGGCAATAGGGGCGGAGGGCCGATGCGGATCTTTCTGTTGGTAACGGCTGTTTTGGCAGCACAGGCGCAGACTGCCGAGACGCCGTCGTTTGAAGTGGCTTCGGTAAAGCTGACGCAGCATGGGCGGGGACCGGATGGGTGGTCCCATTCATCGCTCGATCTGCCAAGCCCGGGTAATCTCACGGCGACGAACGAGAGCCTGCAGGGGCTGATTCAGTTTGCCTACAAAGTGCAGGAGTACGAGATCGCCGGGCCGGACTGGCTCAATTCCGACGCTGCCAGCTACGACATCCTCGCTAAGGCCCCGGGCGCCACGCACGACCAGATGCGCGCGATGATGCAGACGCTGCTGGCCGAGCGGTTCAAGCTGGCGGTCCACAAGGAAGCGAGAACGCTCTCTGGTTACGATCTGGTTGTACTCAAGAACGGCCCAAGGCAGTTGCAGGCGTCGCCCGATGGAACTCGGGGCGGAACGCGGTCGATCGGCGGCCAGGTTACGGCGACGCACGTGTCGATGGGCGAATTTGCGCACAACCTGTCACGGTGGCTCCATGAGCCGGTGTTCGACAAGACCGTCGTCGCGGGGAATTTCGATTTCAAGCTGGATTATGAGCCGGACCTGAGCCAGGAGACGGACACCAAGCCTTCGATTTTCACCGCATTGCAGCAGCAGTTGGGGCTGAAACTGGAACCGGCGAAGGTGCCGGTAGAGATGATCGTGGTGGATCGGGCGGAGAGGGTTCCGGCGGAGAATTGACGGGCGAGCTCCGCCCGCATGGCCGGATGCCACCCGGCCGCAGGCTGCCCGCCTGCCCCACGGATTAGCTTTGAGCGATGAGCTCTGAGCGGTGAGCCGGTGTTGGATTCCGCCGAACGATCAGCGTCAGGCTCGCCAGTGAGACCGCGGCAAAAATGGCGATCGCGCTGCGAGCGGCGACATCACGGAGGTTGAACCATCCGCCGGCGCCGGCGACAACGGCGGCCACGGCCGTGAGGCGGACGGCTTCAGCGACGAAGAAGACGCGGCGGTTCTCCAGCAGGCCTCCGAGCAGCACGAGGCTCAGCATCAGAAACGCGAAGTAAGCCAGATTCCAGGCGGTGGACTGTTTCGGGAGCAGGGCCAGGAAGTGACTGTGGGCTACCAGCAGCGCGGCGAACTGCGCCAGAACGTAGACGCTTAGCGCGAGCGAACGGGGCGGGTCGAAGCGGATGAAGTCATGGCGCGGATCGTAATGGGACTTGGGGAAACGGGCGGCGACCTCGGCGGGCCGCCAGCCCGGCGGCGCGAACCAGACGCGCAGCTTGTCGCGCCACGAGCGCGCGTGCCAGCAATCGCGCGCCATAATCCAGTAGTAGTGCAGGTTCGCCCAGATGGGGTTCCAACTCTTGAGCTGGCCTCGAACGCCGTAGATGCAGGGTTCGGAGTCGAGCTCCTCCTGGAAAGTGCCGAACAGGTGGTCCCAAACTAGGAACACGCCCACGTAGTTGCGGTCGAGGTAGGTGGTGTTCTGGGCGTGATGCACGCGGTGGTTCGAGGGCGTTTGGATCCAGCGGTCGAGAAAGCCCATGCGGCCGATCATGCGGGTGTGCGGCCAGAACTGATAGAAAAGCTGGATGACGCCGGTCAGCAGAAAGACCGGAACAGGAATGCCGCAGAACGCCATCGGAAGGTAGAAAATCCAATTGGTGAACGCGCCAGTACCGGGCTGGCGCAGCGCCGTCGTCAGATTGAACTCCTCGCTCTGGTGATGGACTGCATGCGATGCCCAGAACAACCCCACCGTGTGGCCCAGCCGGTGCTGCCAGTAATAGCAGAGGTCGTAAAACAAGAAAGCGAACAGCCAGGTGAACCAGCTGGCCTCTGACAGGTGGATCGGAGTGCGCTCGAGGATGTCCTGATAAGCCAGCAGGCCCAAGAAGCCGAAGAAGACGCGCATGCCGGTGCTCACGATTCCGCAGCTCAGGCTGTTGATGGCGTCGGCGAAGTGGTAGTAACGCGTGCCGCGGATGCAGTCGACAATGATTTCGAGGACGACCAGCCCGACGAAGACCGGAACGGCTAAAGCGACGGCGTGACCATACAGCGAGTCCATGGTGTGCAACCCAAACTATTTTACTAGGGGCGGGCAGACCGCAAAAATCGGCCGCTTGCCCACGGGTTACTGGGTGACGCGCTCGCGGACGTTGAACTCTAGCTTCCAACGGCTGCCATCGCGCGAGACGCACCAGAGCTGGAGCATACCGGTTTCCGTCACGATGGTTTCGAACGACACCGGGACAACTTCCGTCGAACTTTCGCCGGCCTGGAAGCTGACCTCCATGGGAGAAAGCTCTTCGAGCTCGTCGCCGTAGTCTTCGATGAGGTCGCCGGGTTGGTCGTTCTTGCGCGTGGCGGAGGTGAAGAAGCGAAACTCGGCGGGCTGGCCGATGACCAGTCCGAACTCGCGGCCGGGAATGCGGCGCTCCGTACCTTCTTCCATGCCGAAGGGAACCACGGTGAGGGCTTTAAGCGGCGCGGGGAAGCCGGGAATGGACGGCATAGCCGATTCGACGGCGATGTAGTAAGTGCGCGGAACGCCACCGCGGATGCGCACGCCACGGCCGTGCCTGGCCAGACCGTAATAAGCGGCGCCGCGCGAAACCGCGTGCATGAGGTCCTCGCCGGTCAGAGGCTGCACCTGTGAGAAGCCTTCGTCGGCCAGCCAGGAATCGAGAGTGGCGAGAATGCGCTCGCGGACCAGAACGGCGTGCAGCACGCCGCCATTGAACAGAACGTGCGTCGGGCAGGCGAGCCCGCTAGGCCCCCGGCGCACGGTGCCGTGTTCGTCGCCGGCGGCTTGCTGATGCAGGAATCGGGCCATCTGGCGGGTGATGGCGGGATCGGCGGCATAGGGCAAGCCCAGTTCCTGGACGCCGATGCGGCGCTGGTGCGCGGGCATTTCGGTGGAGGGAACGGCGGGCAGAAACCCATCGGCCAGCACGCGCTCCATGTCCTCCCGGGCGAGCGCGGCTTTGATGGTGCCGCCCACCAGGCCGGTCCCTTTGCCGAGAATGGTGACGGGCGCTTCCTTGGCTTTGCTGCCGGGTTCCAGCAGCTTTTCCTTCGCCGCGCGGCAATTGTTCCAGAGCGTCTGGTGCTGGCGGCTGTCGAGGCGCGTACCCTTCTCCGCGAGGCGTTGGGCGACGATGCCGGCGAGGGCGAGATCAATATTGTCGCCGCCCAGCAGAATGTGTTCGCCCACGGCGACGCGTTCGAGTTGCAACTCGCCTTTGGACTCGGTGACGGCGATGAGGGTGAAGTCGGTAGTGCCGCCGCCGATATCGACGACCAGAATGAGATCGCCCACTTTCACGCGTTCGCGCCAGTCCGGGTGCCGCTCAATCCAGGCGTAGAAAGCAGCTTGCGGTTCTTCCAGCAGCGTGACACTTTTGTAACCGGCCTGTTTGGCGGCTTCGAGTGTGAGCTCGCGCGCCACGGCATCGAACGATGCGGGGACGGTGACAAGCACCTGCTGAGCGTCGAACGGCGCATCGGGCAGGCGGGCATTCCAGGCCTCGGCCAGGTGCGCGAGGTAGCGGCGGCTGGCCTCCACCGGCGAGATTTTGTCGATACCTTCGGGCGCGCGGAACGGAAGCAGGGCCGCTGTGCGATCGACGCCGGAATGCGACAGCCAGGATTTGGCGGACGAGACCAGACGGCCGGCGTTTTCGGCGCCGCGTTTCTGAGCCAGACGTCCGACCACGAAGGGGCGGTCGGCGTTCCAGGGCAGGGCGGTAGTACCCGCCGGAAAATCGGCAGAGCCGGGAAGGTAGAGGAACGACGGCAGCAGATCGTTTTCCCTCACCTCGCCGGGATTCTCGAGCTGCGGAATGGGCAGCATCTCGACGTTGACGGGCGCAAACGGATCGGCATCTTCGCGAATCTCCGCGTACGAGAGCGTCGAGTTGGTGGTGCCGAGATCGATTCCGATGACGTACTTGGCGGGCAAGGTGGTTTACTCTACTTCAATTTCCGCGGGAGCGATGACGGAGGCATCCTGCCTTGCGGCGAGCCTTGGCAGATCGACTTTGGACGCCTTCCAGCCTTTATGCCGCAGCGTGCCGCCGGCAGGTGGCTTGGCGGGTACGTTGCCGACGAACTTGACCACGTTGGGATCGGACGAAGGAGCCTTGGCGAAGGTGCCTTCGACGCCGTCGATGACCGGCTGAAGCGCGATGTAGCGTGCGAGCGAGTCGCGGCACTGGTCGTGCAGTTCGCGCACGGCGGCGCCCACCTGGTCGTCAGAATACGACGCGATGTCTTCCATCAGGAAGTCGATGAGACGCGAATCGCGCTGCAGGATGCCGAGCAGTTGCAGCGCTCCATCGGACGGTCCGGCAGCGGGAGTCGGAGCGGGCGCGGGCGCGGCGGCTCTCGGCGCTTCGCGGCGGCTCAGGCCGAGCTCCTGCATGGCGCTATCGGATAGGCCGCCGGAAAAAAGAATGCTGAAAAAGCTGCGCAAGGCGAGGATAATGCGGCTCAAATGGATTGCTCCAATCACTCAGCATAGCAGCCGAGGCAGCGAACAGCCTACAGCTTACAGCTATCAGCTCAATCCTGGACAAGCCAGAACTCTTGGCTGCGCTACCGGCTGTTAGCTTTGCCTTGATGTGATTAACGTCGCCTGACGGAGGCGGTCGAGCTGGCGGCGGGCGATGTCGGCCCACTGGCCGGAGTTGTCGAGCTTCAGATACGCCCTCCAGTGGTGGACGGCCTTCAGGTTATCCCCGACGCGTTCGCACAGCAGCGCCAGGTTGAAATGGGCGTCAGCGTAATTAGGGCTGAGGTCGAGGGCGCGGCGATAGTAGGTAAAGGCTTCTTCCAGGCGGCCCTGCTCGTCGTAGAGATTGCCGAGATTGAAATTGGCAAGCGGGTACTGGGGGTCGGCATCGATGGCTTCGCGGTAGTAGGTTTCCGCTTCGATCAGCCTCCGCTGGCGGTAATAGATTGTGCCCAAATTCACAAGAGCGCCGGCGGCCTCGGGATTCAGCCCGAGGACTTTTTGGTAGGCCTCGATGGCCTGCTCGATGGGAGCGCCGGTCTCTTCCAGCTCCAGCCCTTTCTGGAACCAGCCCTCGGCTTCGCGAAGGCGGTTGGCAGAGCGCTGTTTGCCTTCGGGAAATGCGGCGACGGCGCCGACCGATCCGGCTTCGAAATCGAACAGAATCTGGCCGCTGATCGCCTCCATCTTTTGCCCGGCGACGTGCACGGCGATCTTACGGCCGTCGGAAACGATGCGCAGTTCCGACAGCGGACGCTCAACGTCTGCGAGTTTCTGACGCAGCGACGTCAGCGCCTTGACGATCTGGGGAGACCGTATGCGTTCCTTGCGCAGCTTCAGAAGCGTCTGGATGGCGAGGAGGTCCGAAAACGAGTACGTGTCGGCTGGGGTAATCAGCTCTTCCCGCTCCCAAGTCCTAAGCTGGCGCTCGGAGATGCGAAATTGGCGCCGGACGTACGCCCGCGAATATGCCTCTTTCGGGGCCACGTGGCTATTCTAACAACAGCTATGAGCTTTGAGCTAAAGATGTATCACGCGCTCGTCCGTGGATGCCCCGTCTCGGCTCGCAGCTCAGGGCTCGGATGGAAGTCTCGTCTCCACTTTGATCAGCAAAGTACTTGAAGTTCCTCAACGGCAATGATATCCTCATGACATGGCCAAGGCGCAGCCGGTGGAAATGCAGGCACACGCCATCGATAACCTGCGGTATATCCGGCGCACCATCGAACGGGCCGGCTCGTTCACGGCGGTACCGGGAACGGGCGGAGCGGTTATGGGGTCGATCGCGCTGCTCGCGGCGTGGTCGGCGGGCTCCGAAACCGGATGGCGGTGGCTCTCGGTGTGGATGGCGGCGGCGGTCGGCGCGGTGCTGGTGGGCGTGGCGTCAGCCGCGCTGAAGTCGCGGCGGGCGGGATTGGCTCTGCTTTCAGGGCCGGGGCGCAAGTTTGTCGCCGGGTTTGCCCCCGCGATGCTGGCCGGCGGACTGCTGACCGCGGTTTTGTTTCGCGTGGGCGAAGCCGCGCTGCTACCGGGCGTTTGGATGTTGCTCTATGGCACGGGGGTGGTTTCGGGCGGTTCGGCTTCGGTGCGCGTGGTTCCGCTCATGGGGGCGTGCTTCATGGCGGCTGGCGCACTTGCCCTTTTGTTTCCCGGTCTCGATGCCAACACCATGTTGGCGGCGGCGTTCGGGGGACTCCATATTGCGTTCGGATTCGTGATTGCGGTGAAGTATGGCGGCTAAGTCTAACGCGGCACGGCGCGAAACAGTTCGGAACGCGGAAGCGGCGTCGCCGGCAGGGGCCAAGAAACTCGACCGGCTGGTACACGAGCGGCTACGCCTGGGCATTCTGAGCGCGCTTTCGGTCAACCAGACCCTGACCTTCAACGATCTGAAGCGGTTGCTGGAGACAACCGACGGCAACCTGAGCGTCCATGCGCGCAAGCTGGAAGAGGCGGGATATATCGCGTGTACCAAGACATTCGAGGGACGCATGCCGCGCACCGAATACAAGCTGACCGCCGCGGGCCGGAAGGCTCTGGACCGGTATTTGGATCATATGGAGGCTTTGATTCAGGCGATGCGAAGCTCCTGGTAATCGGGAATTTTTTTTTATGTCTTCTTGCTTTATTGTGCAAAGTTCTCTGCATGTGGCAATCATTATGGACGGCAATGGCCGGTGGGCGCTAGCACGGGGGCTTCCGCGGGTCGCCGGGCATCGGGCCGGAGTGGAAGCGGCGCGCAGAGTGGTGGAGGAGGCGCCGGGTTTGGGGATTGGCACGGTGACGTTGTTCGCCTTCTCATCCGACAACTGGAAGCGTCCGCCGGAGGAAGTGACTGCGTTGATGGGCCTGCTCCTCGCATATCTGGCGACGGAAACGCGGCGCGCCGTCCTGAACGGAGTCCGGCTGGAAGTGATCGGGCGGCGCGACCGGCTTGGCCGGGCGTTGGCGGAGGCGATTGGGCGCGCCGAGACCGCGACCGCAGGCGGCACGCAGCTCCATGTGCGGCTGGCGGTGGACTATTCGGCGCGCGATGCCATCGTAACGGCAGCACGGGCGCAGTCGGATGTGTCGCGAGAGGGCTTGGGGCTCGCCTTGGGGCCTCCGGTGGACTTGCTGATCCGCACGGGAGGCGAGCAAAGGCTAAGCGATTTCCTGCTTTGGGAAGCGGCTTACGCGGAACTGGTCTTCTCGCAAATCATGTGGCCGGACTTCGGTGCGGCCGAACTCGCGCGCGCCGTGCGCGAATTTCACGGACGCGAACGCCGATTTGGCGCTGTACCCGAGCCGGCGGTGCGGCAACGGGAGGCATGGCTGGACTGAGGAGAGCTGCGAGCCACGAGCCGCGAGACCATCTTTCGCTCCCGCGGAGCTTGGTCGCGCAGCTCGATGGAAGCTCGCGGCTGCTCTACCCCCAGTCGCAGAGCCCCTCCACGTAAGCCGCGGAGCCGTCACGCTGCCAGCCGTCGAGCTGCGCCGGTTCCTTGAGCTGCTGGCCGCGCGCTCGAGGGACGGCGATGAACCGGCAGTCGAGCTCGGGCAGCGCGGTCATGTCGCCCCATAGTTTTTCGAACTGCGCCACGGGGAAGACGTCCTCCTGGCCTTTACCCCAGCGCTTCTTTACGTCTTTGAGCGTGATGTAAGTGGGCATGCGCGCGCTCACGGAGCGAACGGCTTCGGTGGTGGCAGCGCCATCGGCCAGTGCGGCGCGCGTGAGGCCAAAGACGGCCAGCAGACGATCGATATCGATCCAATAGGTAGCGCTGTTGTAGTAAGAAAGGCGGCATTCGACCTCTTCGTTCGGAAGCGCCAGCCCCTCCACCAGCCGCGGGCGCCCGTTGACCAGCGCGAGGCCGCCGCCGCGATCTTCCAGGTGACGGGCGATCACTTCCACCGTCATGGTGGCGCCCTGTTCGATGTGATAACCGAGCAGGACCGGATCGACACTGGCGCCCACAGTGTCGACGTTGTGCATCATCAGATATTTCAGTTGCGGCCGCTCGGCGATGAGCCCTGTGAGCACACCGTTTTGCAGCAGGTTGGGAATCTCGTACCAGTGGCCTACCGGATGCAGGCATTGCGCGGGAAGGTTGTCGGTGTAATCGCCGCCTTCACCGGCCTGGCGCGCCCAGGCGATCAGGGTGCTGTGCAGGCTCTCCCGAACCTTTTGTGCCTGTTCATCGAGCACCTGCTGCGGCATCTCCTCCCAGGCGAAGCGCAGGTCGCGCTCCATAGGGATCATGCGCAGGCCGATGTTGCGGCCGGGCGATAACAGCAGCGGACCGGGATAGCCGTAGTTGCCGGCGGCCGCCAGATACTTCGCGACGGCGTCGTGCGTGAGATAGCTGGTAGTGACAATGTGCGGCAGCAGCGCGCCCGCGGCGCGGCTGGTGCGCAGGCTCTTCGCCACGTGGACCTCGAGAAAACTGCGATGGCGGCCCGCGAGTTTGCAGAACGGATTCAGCGCCTTCACCACGCCGGAGCCTTTGGTCCAGCGAGTGCCGATGCCGCCGGCGAGACTGACCACCGCGACAGCGCCGGCTGCCAGAGCGCGCCGTCCGGCCTCGGCCAGGCAGCGATCGTCCGCGACAACGGTATCGGCGTCGCCGTCCTCGATCTTGCTATTGGCGGGCAGCCGATTTTGCGCCAGACCGACTCGCCCGGCGCGCAGATCGGATTGAATCTGCTCGTGCTGGGCGCGGTCGAACCCGTAGCGATCCAGCAATCGTTCCAGGCTCTCCGTTTGCGCTTCTTCCTTTTCGCGGCCGCGCGGCAGCAGGCGGTCGAACAGATGCTGAACCATGCCGCCGAATTCGGGCTGCGTGCGGCACGCGGCGGTGAAGCGGTCGAGTTCCGCGCGGCGGCAAGGGGAGAGCAGCCGCGATTCGGCGCGCAGCAGAGGAGGAACCGCCAGCGCATAATATCGGGCGGGCATGAGCGCGGCATCATCGCGGAACAGAGCCGCCTGTGTGCCGCGCTCGTTAATGGCAAAATCGTAGACCACTGGCTCCATCGCGAAAGGCACGGCGCGATCGAGCGAACGTTTGGTTTCGGCGAGGATTTCGGCCATACGGTCCTGCGCAGCGGTCTTGACAGCCGGATCGAAGAGGAACCCCATGCCGCCGCCAGACATCCCACCGAGCATCCAAAAGCCGTGAAAGGCATCGCCCATAGCGGCGCGGGTGCGGCTGACCAGGGTCTCGGTATAGAGGTTGCCGGCCCAGGGAATGATGGTCTGAATGGGACCGTCGAAGTTACGCTGCGTCGCCGCGCCGATGCCATGGATGTCGCCCCGCGTGAGGCAGGCGACAGCCTCGTCGAGGATGGCAATCGCCTGGCGCCGGCCGCTCCATTCGGCGGCGGAGCGCAGCAGATACTTTTCGGTGACCATTTCGAGAATGGGTCCGACATCTTGCGCCATGCCGCCGTGAACCAGGACTAGGCTCTCTTGTAGGTGGCCGCGCGTTTCGGCGGTGATATCGGCGCCGCCAAAAACCTTGTGGCGCGGCAGCAAACAGCCGCGGCTGACACCGAACTCCGCATCACCTTCGGCGGCGGCAACACCATAGATGAGTTTGACACCGGGCCAGACGCCGCCGGAATCCTGCCAGCCTCCGCCGGAACCTCCCAGCCATTCACCGAGGATGGCACGCGCTGCCACGAGCCGCCGGTCGTCTTCCTCCAGCCCGTCGGTCAACACACGAATCTGGCCGGTGGCGCGCATGCAAACGGCAATCAGGCAGGCGAGCAGGCTGGTCGAAACGGCAAGGCGCGAACCCTTGGGAATATCGCTCACCTGGCTGACAATTTCGACCCCGTGGCCGGGCCGGCCAGTCAGGCGTACCAGAAGATCGGCGAGCGGGGCGTCGGAACCTTCCATTCCGGGAGGAACGATGCCCGAGGCGATGACGGCGGCTTTCAGCAGGCCGAGGTAGTCGCGCGCAAAATCGAAGACTTCGGCCACGGTGGAGATCTCTGCGGCGGCCTCGAGATCGATGCTCACGAGACGTAGCACCGGCCGGTCGATGACGCGTAGCCACGCGCTTACGGGCGGGCGCGGCGCCGCGTGGCTGCGAACAGCGAGGTCGATCGAGATGTTCAGCACGCGCGCGCCTTCCGGGAAATCCATCCCCAGGAAGAAAATGTCGCTCCAGCCGCTGTGGCTGAGGTCCATTCGGACGGGCGTGGCTTCGTGCAGCACGGGGAAGAGCGGGTCGGCTCCGGACCGCTGAAACAGTTCCGGGCGAAGGCGCAGCGGGTAGTCGGCGGGATGGCCGACGCGGAACATCCACTGATTGCCGCGCACGGAGCGGACGCTGCGCCGCACCTGATCGGCGAGCGTCTGGAAGCCCAGACCGCGATAGGCGGCGGCGAGGCCGCTGGAGATGGCGGCCGTAGGACCTTGTTCGGCCTGCTCGCGCAGAAAAATGCCGATGGCTTCTTCGAAGCGCCGCTTGAGAATCGCCTCGTAGCCCGAGAAGGGAATGAGCGCCGGCCTGGCAGCCTCGGGGCGGAGCGGGATGTGAAAACGGTGGATGGCGTAGAGGAAGAACAGAGAGCGCACGCGTTCGTAGAGATTTTCGCGAGAGCGGCGGAAGCAGTCGAGTGCGACGCATTCGCCGGCCAGTGCCTCGAAGCTGAGATTCTCGCAAACCGCGTCGAGCGAGAGGTCGCGCACGCCGGCATCGGCCGCGGTAATGATTTCGGTGAGGCGGGGCATGTCTATCGCGCGGCCGCCAGTTCGCGAGTGGCGAGGAGATCGACGAGATCCGCGAGTACCTCCTGGCGGTCGCGGCCGTTCAGGGACAGAGCCAGTTGCGCGGTCAGCAAGCCGTAACGCGCGCCAAGATCGTAGCGGCGGTCGCCGGACACCAGCGCCAGGTATTGCTCGCGGCGGGCAAAATCGGCCAGCGCGGCCGAAAGCGTAACGGCAGGCTCGGAGGCGAGCATCTGTCCCACCAGATCCATGACGGCGGGTGTCAGCACGTGCATCCCAAAGAAGCAGAGATAATGGCCGGCGCGCATCCCGGGCGAGTGGAGGCGCTGCTCGGCCTCGGTGGGGGTGGGCTTTTCGATGACGGTTTCGACCCGATACAGATCTTGGCGGCCGGCGACGCGGCGTCCCCCCGCCGTGCCGTAGTGCGGGAGCAGGCTTTCGCGGGTGGCCTGCACGGCAGATACAGCGCAGCGCTCCTCGGCCGCGATTTGCATGATGCGCAGCGCGCAGGGCTCGGGGCCGGAAGGAACGCAAAGGTGATCGCCCACCAGGTGGAGGAAGGGTTCGGCCGCGACGAAATCCTGGGCGCAATAGAGAGCGTGGGCATATCCCAACGGTTGCGGCTGCGGAACGAAATGCAGACGCCCGCGCACCGACGCGGCGACCGATTCTGAGTAACGGCTCTCGTCGCCCGGCCAGACCACGATGCCCACTTCTTCCACGCCCGCATCGAGGGCCTGTTCCACCAAAATCTGCAGAACGGATTTTTCTTCGCCGTCGGAATCGATCAGGGTCTGGAGCGGCAGCGCGCGCTGAGCCTTGCCTGCCGCGGTAATCACGGCCTTGCGGATTCTCATTTTCCTTTCGAGTGTAACTGTTTTCCCATCATAGACGTGAACGCCGAAGGAGCGGCGACATACGTGCGATTCCATCCGCCTGGGCTTGCGTACCATCGAAACTGAGGCCGCGCTTCGCCCGTAACAAAACTATGAAGATACCGTTACTGCTCCTGTTTCCCGCCTCTCTCGCTTGGGCACAGCCTTTTACCGCCGGCATCAAGGCGGGGCTGCCCCTGACCGATTTTCTAAATACCGTGAACGGAGTCACTGCGAGCACAACGAACCGATACATTGTAGGGCCCATGGTCGAACTCCGCCTGCCGTTCGGTCTCGGCGTGGAGTTCGACGCTCTCTACCGGCACTTCGATTACACGAATGTTGTCGGCTCGGGCGTGAACGCACTCACCAGCACGGGCCACTCCGGAGCCTGGGAATTTCCGCTGGTCGCGAAGTACAAATTCCCGAGCCACATCGCGCGGCCCTATGTGGAGGCCGGCGTCGCGTGGGACACGCTGAGCGGCGTGACGAACGCAGTGGGCATCACCAACCAGAAGGGCACGGTGATAGGCGCGGTTCTGGGCGGCGGGATCGACATCCATCTGGTAGTGCTCCACATTTCGCCTGGGCTGCGCTACACACGTTGGACCTCGCAGCATTTCAACCTGAATGGCGTGCTCACCAGCAATCAGAACCAGGCGGAGTTTCTGGTGGGATTTACGTTCTAGGAACAAAGAAGTCAGGGAGCAAACGAGAGCCTGCCTTTCGAAATAAAGCTGCGCCTCCTATGCTCCGTTTGCTCCCTCTCCTCCTACTTGCACGCATCGACTTTCACAGCAAACGCCGCGATGCTGACCCAGCGGTCGCCCTGGCGATGCTCCACGTGAAATGATTTGGTGGGCGCGTCCACGCGTACGCGCCACTGAGAAACGGGAGGTGACTGCTTGAGCTTGAGCGGCTTTGAACTCTCTTCGACAATGTTCCAGCTATCGCCGCCAGTGCGCGATTCGAACAGAGCATAGCGCTCGGTAGCGCCCGCTTGTTGGCGATCCACGATGAGCGTGCCGGTGTCTTTGTCGGAGAAGGAGAACTGCTGCACCACGCCGAAGCGGTCTTCGGCCGATTCCTTGTGAACGGACCGCTCGTTCCAGGTCTTGCCCCCATCGGTCGTCACCAGCAGAAACGGATTCTGCGGAATAGGGAACAACTGCCCGCCGGAGATCCAGCCGCTGGAGCCGTCGAGAAACTGAATGCGATCGAGCGCGGCGCCGCGTATGCGCGGATAGGCTTCCGTCCAGGTGCGGCCGGAATCGTCGCTGGCATAGAGGACCGAATAGAGAGTAACGGCTTCGCTATGCAGGTTCCCCGCAATCAGGATCCGATTTCCCGCAACTTCGGCAGCAGAAAGTTCCAAAAAAATCGCACAGGGCTCGTCCTCGCTGCAGCTTAAGCCGGCCCATTGCATGTCTTCGGCAGTGCAGGTGTAGGGTACGACGATCGGTTTCAGGTGATTCTCGAGCGCAGGCGGGGGCGGAGGGCCGTTTGTAACCACCGCAGTTGTAGGCTGATCCTGCGCCTGTGCCCCAAACAGGGCGAAAAGAAGTGAAAAGATGAGGTTTCGGGCAGTCCGCATAGCGTTGGTGCCTGCCACAGATTTTACCCCCTCAAGTGAATGGCTCTAAAGAGCCATCTAAAAAAACGTGTAACTCAGCGAAACCGAGTAACATCGGGCCGGGTTCTTTGCGTCTAGAAGGTAAATCCCCGTTACGACAGCGGGCGCACTCACCCCTATCACCCAAATGCGCCCGCTCTTCTTTTTGGCGGTCACTCCACCCAGGCGCTTCTTCATTCCCCCGACCTTCCTTTGTGTACCGCATCCTCGGCTACGGAGGCCCTCAATTTAGCGCGGTCGCCTTTCATGCGCCAGAACTGATAAAAACCATGAACCACGCACGCCCGCGGCCCCGCGGCGGCGGGTACTTCGCGAGCGATTCTCCCGATGTAGAGCCGGTGGCCCCCGATTCGCTCAACCTTTTCGATCTCCACTTCCCTGACACCGGCCGCAAAATCCGGTACTGGAATCCCAAACTCCGCGGATGCCACCGTCCGGAACGGTAACGTTGTCCAATCGACGGATTGGATCTTGTAGTTGGCGGCCAGCTGGAAGGCCAGCGAACATCGCGCGATGGGAATGCCGCTGATCGCTACCCGGCCGGCCTGCTCCACTACATCCGCGACCACTCGCTGGTCCCGCAGCGCAAACCCCACGTAGCCAGTCCCCAAATCGCCCGTCAGGTTCATGGTGAAGATATTTCCTGTTCTCCGATCGCCTACGCTGACCAGGAACAGCGGATGCGGCCGTATGAACGTCACCAGGGTGGCCCTCTGTTCCAGCAGCGACATTCGCATGTCCGGCGGGTCGTTCCTGCCCCACTGCCGAAACGCGTGCCGCCCATAGTGCGCCCAGAGGCGAACCCTGGGCAGGCAGTAGTTGCTAGAGCGCTGCACTCGAAACAGGGCGAACCGTCGTCGGCCGAGCGAAACAACAGAGTTGAAGCGCAGCCCGATCTCTCCCAGAGTCCTCCCCTGGTCGCGCTCGCAATACCGCAATCGCGCCCGCTGCAGATCGTGCTCCGCGAGGTTCCATCCGTCCTCTAGCGCCACGCACATGATGAGAGGCGACGTGCACGCGGTTGTGTGATGCGCGGTGACATCCCGGCAGGAACCGGCGGCTTGCAGCCAAACCGATATTTCGGCGCACGGATCTTCCATCCCGACGGAGAACTCTTGGGGAATTAGCGTACCCCCGAAGACGATGCGTTCGAATAAATTTGGGCGGCGACTCGACATGTGTGAATCATCCGCAGCCAAGCCGGTAGAGATACTCTCCCTCTTCGGCCTCGGGCGCCTCGTGCCGATTCCAGCCGGTGGACCGCCCCGCAACCAGCGTCACGTGCCCGTCTCCGAGGCTGACCAGACGGTCCGCCGCGCGGCTGTCTCCCAGGTAAAGCAGACGATGGGTTGTCATGCGGCAGATGAGATCCAGGTATTGAGACACCGCATCGTCGGATAGATCTCCCATCACGTGAGCGCTGAACGTCAAGCCGATGCTTCCTTGTCCCACACGCGCCATCTCGAACAGCGGCAGCAGCACCACGTCGAAGGCCGCCAGTCTGTCCGCGGTCAAATCTGCCTCCCCGTATAGCAGGAATCTCGCCGATGGAAGTGACTTCATGAGGTAATACGATGCCAGAGCCAGGCTCTCCGGCAGGTCGAAGCCGATGTAGCGGACTGGTGCGCCGGCCCGCAGAAGAAAATAGGCCATGCCCCCATATCCCCCGCCGATCTCGCCGACAACTTTCGGACTACCGTCCAGACAGCTCAGCACGCGGTGCGCGCAATAGTGCTGGTACTCCGCGCCGTACTGGACCAATGTGTCGTCGATCACCACGCCGAACGGGTTCCCCACCTCCGGACCGGCCAGTTCCGCCATTTTGTGGCGGCCGCCTGTTTCCGCCAGCCAGTAATCGAGACGGTAGAGCGCGTCGCCCAAATAGCTCTTGAGATGAATCTCCCGAATCGGGTCCTCGAAATAGGCCTTGATCAAACCGCTGGAACACCGGTCGCGGAAGAAATTCGCGTACATGGCGCGAAGCGCGCAGGTGTCGCATTCCCGTAGCGCCTGCATGACCGGTCCGAGCCGCCTCTCTCTCTGCCGCTTCCACCATGACGTCGGTCCAAACAAGGACCGTTCGGCTTCCACATTCGACGCACTCCGCGCATACGCCCGGCAGATTCTCTTCAGCAACTCCGTGTCGTCGCTCGAAGCATCCAGCCGCGACGAAAAGCCCTGTGCGACATTCTGCAAATCGTACCGGGAATCGCCCCCAAAGCACCGCTCGCTCTGAGCCGCGAAGCGTCTCATCCGAAGATGCGCCCGCATCCTGTCCCGGGCAACCCGGGCCGTTCGCGCGGGATGGAGGAGGTGTTCCAACATACCCTGGCTCGGCGCGCCAACGGCGCGCGCGACTTAGCTAAGCTAAGCGCTAATCGCTAAGAGCTCTTCTTAAACCTCACCGCCTGATAAGGTTCCCCCGCCAACTTGATTTCCGCCTTCCCCGTTACATCCCCCGCCGCCGTCACCTTCATCTCCCACGGATCGATCAGCTCTGCTGTGAACTTTAAGCCCTCCGGCAGATCGAAGGTGTATTGCGCCGGCCGGTGATAATCCAGAAAATACAAGTAGTATTCGCCTGCCTTCGCGATGCACGGGTAGTACGCATTCGGCACTGGCTCCAGGTCCGGCGCTTCTTCCATAATCTGCCGCAGGAACGCGATTCGCTGCGCGCTCTCGCCGCGCAGCACGCCGCCCTTCGACCACCACAGCACGTCGTTCGCGTCCAGGTACGTCTCTCCGTGTCCCACCCACGCACCCAGCACCGTACCGAGCCAGAACCGCCGCGCCATCTCGCGCGCCGAAATGTCGCCCCACCGGCGCGGGATGTTGCCCTCGTACTTGCATTCGTCGAACACAATCGGCTTGCCGAACGCCTGCCGCCACTCGCCCGTCTTCTCAAACTCGTCGCTCTGGATGCTGGCGTGCGTCACCCACGGCTTCGCGTGGTCGTACATCGTCTTGCTGTGATGAATCCCGCGCAGATGCTGGTACGGATCGCACTCCTCGACGATGTGGAAATACCGGTCCCAATCCGCCAGCGTCTTCGTTTTCACCAGGTCCCATTCATTCGCCATCGACCACCACACATTGCGAAACGCTGCGAGACGCGCCACCACATACCGCAGATACCGCTCATTCGCCTCCGGCGGCAAGCTGGCGTAGCCCCAGTGATCATAGGGATGAAACAGGATCAGGTCCGCTTCGATCCCCATCGACGCCAGTTGCCCCACCCGCTGCTCCAGGTGCTGGAAGAACCGCGGATCGAACCGCGTCAGGTCGTTCTGCTCACCTTCCCTCCCAAAGGGGTACAACCGCGGCTCCACGTTGTTGTACGCGTACCATTTCGGAAACACGCACATCCGGATCTTATTGAACGGAGATCCCTTCAGCGTCGCCAGCGTGGCATTCTCCAGTTGCTCGGTTTGATGCGTCCACGCGTAGCACGTCGTGCCGAACGGGCAGTACCGCGTCCCGTCGGCATAGCCGAAACGAAACGTGTTCCGCACCGTTACCGGCCCGTGATTGCCCGGAGTCTGCGGTGTACATACAAAGCCGCCGCTCTGGCCGCCGAACTTCCACTGCCATTCCCCTTCGGTGTCGGGCATGAAGCGCGCCTTGTAGACGCCCTCGCCGTCGTAGAAGCCCGCCACTTCCACGGTGCGATGCCCATGGCTGAACTGCGCCGTCATGGCCACGCCGAACGGGTTCCCCGTCTCGGCCACTCGCAGCGATGTCTCGAAAATGCCCCACCGCTCCACGGCTGTGGCGGCGCGGGAATCCTGTTCGGCGGCGCGCCCCGCAAGACCCGCAAGGCCCGCGGCCAGGGCACTGCGGCGAGTTATTCTGAGAGGCATGGCGGTTCGCTACCATTATGCCCCCTCGCGGTGGGGCAGACGGTCGGTTTTCGCCGTCTGCCTTGTCGCGCTTCTCGCGGCCGTGCTCGCAGCTTTCGACGGCTCCGGCGCCTCCACCGTCAACTCTCTCGGCATGAAGCTCGTGCGCATCCAGCCGGGAACCTTCGAAATGGGCCTGGACTCCGCGCCCTTCTCCCGGGAAATGATCAGCGCTCCCAAAGGCACCGTCTACGACCGCCCCGTTGACGGCGACTATGACGAGACTCCCGTTCACAAGGTCACTATCACCAAGGCTTTCTATCTTGGCGAAACTGAAGTCACCGTCGAGCAGTTCCGAAAGTTCCGTCCCGATTTCCAGAGCAGCCCGGATTTCGCTCCCTACGCTTCGGGCGTGAGCTGGCATGATGCCATGGCATTCTGCGCGTGGCTCAGCCGCAAGGAAAGCAAGACCTACCGCCTTCCCACGGAAGCCGAGTGGGAATTCGCCTGCCGCGCCGGAACCCACACCGCGTTCTCGTCCGGCGCCGTTCGCCCCGCGCCTGAATCGCCGAACGCCTGGGGCATAAAGAATATGCACACTGGCGTCGCCGAGTGGTGCTACGACTGGCACGGCCCGTACCCCGGCGCCGCTCGCACCGATCCCGTCGGTCCCGCCTTCGGCTACTTCAAAGTCGTCCGCGGCGGTGGCCTCGATCAGCGCGACACCAAGACCGTCGGCGAGAAACTCACCAAGCCTGCCCGGTACATTCCGGCCTCACTCGCCTACTACGCCCGCTCGGCCAACCGTGCCTCCATTGCACCCTCCTTCGCCCCACGCACTGGCAACATCGGCTTCCGCATCGTCCAGGCCGATCTTCCCTCCACCGCGCCGCTCTCCTACCAGCCGCCCTTCTTCATGCAGGCCGTAAAACAGACCCCCGCCGACACCCGCATGCAACGCGACCCCGCCGAACCCTACTACCACACGCGCCCGCTCTTCCCCGACGTCGGCGACCGCTCCATGCGCGCCCTCGGCTGGAAGGTGGGACTGGCCCCTGCACTCGGCAAGGCCTGGCACAACTCCGCCGTGCAAGTCCTGCCGAACGGCGATCTTCTCGCCGCTTACTACAACACCCCTGAGTTCGAGGACGACCCCGACCAGACCATACTCATCATGCGCCGACGCTACGGAGCCGAAGACTGGGACATGCCCGATGTCTGGCCCGACTTCGCCGATGCCGCCGACGCCGCTCCCGTCATCTGGAACGATCGCGGCCGGCTGTGGTTCTTCTGGGGCTCACCGCGCCTGATCGGCGCCTTTCCATTCCAGTTCACGACCTCCACCGACAACGGCGCCACCTGGAGCGAAATTGCCTTTCCCAACCTCCCAGGTCAGGTCGGCGAATACACGCCGCAGCCCATCAACTCCGTCGTCCGCGCCGCCGACGGCACCCTCTATCTCCCCATCGATGCCAAAGGCGGCACCTCTGCCCTATTCGGCTCCCACGATGACGGGCGCACCTGGTTCGATACCGGCGGCCGTACCGGAGGTCGTCACACCACTGTCGTCATCGGCAAGGACGGCTCCCTCATCGGCTTCGGTGGTAAGAACACCAACATCGACGGCTTCATGCCCGTCTCCGTCAGCCGCGACGGCGGCAAGACCTTCGAGAAGACCGCCACTCACTTCCCGCCGCTCGGCAGCGGTCAGCGTCCCAGCGTCACCCGCCTCGCTTCGGGCAAACTCTTCTTCGTCGCCGATTTCAATCACGGCAAGAAGAACTCCACGGGCCCCACGCAAGAGGGCGCGTACGTCGCCCTCAGCGATGACGACGGCAAGACATGGCAGACTCGCAAGCTCCCCGCCATCGAGACCGTCGGCTATGTCACCGCCACTCAGGGCCCCGACGGCATCATCCACATCGTCACCTCCAAGAACAAACCTGCCGATGTCGAGATCGAGCTCAACGAAGCCTGGGTGCTCTCGCCGGTGGGGCAGGTGGTTCCGCCGGCGGGTCCCTCAAACGTTCACGACGTCCGCTCCTACCGCGAAATCTGGCCCAACGGCAACGCGAGAGCGGAATGGAGCGCCGGCCTCTCCGCCGACAGCCGCTATCTCCTCGAAGGCCGCCAGACCTTCTATTACGAAAACGGGCACAAACAATGGGAGGCCACCTACTCCGCCGGCCGCCCCGCCGGTACCGAAACCCTCTGGGATCCCCCCGGCCGCAAGCTTTGGGAGAAACTCCACGCGGCTGACGGCTCTTGGACCTGGCGCGTCTTCGACGACTCCGGCCGCGTCACCGCCGAGTCCCGCTGGGCCGGCAAAGACCTGCTGACGCCATAAGTCCCACCATCATGTCGATCCACTTTTTCGTCCGCTTCGAACCCCTGCCAGGCAAAGCCGCGGAATTCCGCGAAGAGCTCCTGCGCGTGGTCGAGGCCGCGCGGAAGGAAAGCGGTTGCATCTCGATCCGCGCCTTCGAATCCATCCGCGAACCGTTTACCTTCGCCATCCATTCCGATTGGGTGGACGAACCGGCCTTCGATCTCCATGCCCGGCTCCCGCATACTCGCCGGTTTCTCGAAGCTGCCGAAAAACTCCTTACCCGCGACGCGGAAGGAATCCGTACCCGCGAAATCGGCGGAGGCGCGGCAGCTCTCCCCTAGCCCCTTGGAGCACCCCCTTCAGTCGGTCAATTTGTCCGACTCCGCTCCGGCGCTTGTATGATACGATTTGAAATCCTAGAGGCAATTCCATCTCACCAGAAGGAAGTCGTCGAGCTTAAGAATCGGAATCCGTTCCATGGCCGGCCTCCTGGCGCTTGCGCTGCTCGACCGGGAGAACTTTCAATCCCAGGCGGCCGAGGGCGAGCGCGAAGGCATCGGCCAGGGATGCTTTGGTAATAACGGCGCTAAGGTCAACGCCGAGGTGAACGATCGTGGCGGCGATGAGGTCGGCCCGGCGGGTCCTCGCCATGCGCTGGCGCTCGAGCCAGGAATCGAGAAACCACGCCAGGTTTTTGCTGAGAATTTCGGAAAGCACGTTGCTGCTCTGAGCAGGCATGGAGACTCCCTTGCGGCGCACGCGAACTGGCGTAGCCGGACTATGCTGGGCGGCCCCGGGTATCGGGTGCTGCAAGCCCCGGATGCGCAACTCGCATGTTTGAATCGATGCACGGTTCCATCGACCTTGCCATTGTCGACCTCAACCTGCCCGGCGTGAACGGCTTCGAACTGATTGGAGCCCTTTCGCGCCGTCCTAACCCCATCAAAATCATCGCCACCAGCTGCGAACGATTCTCGTCATCGATGACGATCCGTCGTTTCTCGACCAAACCCAGATTCAGGTCGACATGCACGATCAGTTGGCCATCACGCTGCAGGATGATCTCACCGAACGCATCGTCCGCACCCGCGCGCGCGGCGTCCTCGTCGACATCTCCGCCCTCGACGTCGTCGATTCCTTCATCGGCCGTATGCTCGGCAACATCGCCGCCATGTCCCGCGTCCTCGATGCCGACACCGTCGTCGTGGGGATGCGCCCCGCTGTCGCGATCACCCTGGTGGAGCTGGGACTCTCGCTGCCTGGAATCCGACTGCTCTGAATGTCGACAAAGGCATGGAGCTGCTTCGCGCAGCCCGGGCGAACAATTCTGCGGATGCAAACCATGGCCTCCGTCCCAGATGAAATCCTTCCGGTACGCACCGATAGCGATGTCGTCATGTACGGCAGCGTGTGCGGTCTCGGGCCACCGACCAGGGATTCAGCCTCGTCGATCAAACCAAGATCGTCACAGCCGCCAGCTCGCCCGCAATGCCCTAATCCATGGGGGCGGGGGCTGTGTTCGCATCGAGGCCCTCAATCATGGCGCGCGCAAGGGGTTAAAACTAACATTTGAGGACCGAGGTCCGGGAATCCCCGATGTATCATTGGCAATGCGGGGTGGATATTCGACCGGGCGGCGGCTTGGGTTTGGGGCTGAGCGGCGCACGGCGGCTTTCCAGTGAATTCGAACTCTCTTCGAAGGTCGGAGAGGGTACGCGCGTAACCATCAGCCGATGGAGATAACGAGCGGGGACGTCTGTTTGCGAACTGTTTGGGTTGCTGTCGAGCATAGCAGCCATACCGCCGAGGTGCGCCGCGCCGCTGTAGAACTTGCCTCCAGCCTCAATTTCAGCGAAACCGAAACCGGCAACGTAGCTCTGGTGGCCACGGAAGCCACCCGTAACCTTCTCAAGCATGCCGGCGGCGGAGATGTGATTCTCCGTGGCGGCGATGGCGACGGCCCGCCCATGGTCGAGTTGCTGGCCCTCGACAAAGGTCCGGGCATCGCCAATATCAGCCAGAGCTTCCAGGACGGCTACTCCACGGCCGGAACGCCGGGCACCGGACTCGGCGCCATCTCGCGCGTTTCGTCTCTTCACGACATCTATTCGCAGCCCCGCCAGGGAACCGCCCTTCTCGTACAGATAAGCCGCCATGGATCGCGCGCGCAGGAACGGGCCGCGGCCGCCGCGCCATTCCAGGTCGGCGCCGTTTCTGTCGCCATGCCGGGAGAGTCTGTCTGCGGCGACTCCTGGGCTTTTTCCCACCTTCCGCGCGGCGGGGCCCGCCTCATAATCGCCGACGGCCTAGGCCACGGCCTGCTCGCCTCCGAAGCTGCGAACGAGGCTGCCCGCCTCGCCGTCGAGAGCCCTACCGAAGCGGGCGTCACCCTTTTGGATCGCATTCATGCCGCCCTGCGGCCCACGCGCGGCGCCGCGGTGGCGGTCGCGGATGTCGATGGGGGCCGTTTGGTGCTTCGCTACACCGGCATCGGCAATATCTCCGGATCTATCGTTTCTCCCGACGGCGCCGTTCAGCACCTCGTCTCACATTCCGGAACCGTCGGCCACGAGGTCCGCAAGATCGCCGAGTTCACGTACCGCTTTGCCCCGGGCTGCCTGCTCGTCATGCACTCCGATGGTCTCGCCAGCCACTGGCTGCTCGAGAAATACCCCGGCCTCGCGCTCCGCCATCCGAGCCTCATCGCCGGGATCCTCTACCGTGATTTCAGCCGGCGCCGCGACGACGCCACCGTCGTTGTGCTCCGTCACAACGGAGGCGCCGCGTAATGGACCCCATCCTTTCCGTCGGCATCCGCTATGAGCAGGAGGTGGTGGTTGCTCGGCAGTACGCGCGGGCCCTCGCCGGACTTCTGGGCTTTGACCCGCAGCAGCAGACACGGCTCGCCACCGCTGTCTCCGAAATTGCCCGCAATGCTTTTCAATACGCAGGGGGCGGCCGCGTAGAATTCAACCTCGAAGGCGACACCGCGCCCCAGGTGCTGCTCGTCCGGGTCTCCGATCGCGGCCCGGGCATCCTCAACCTCCAGCACATCCTCGAAGAAAAATATCAGTCGCGCACCGGCATGGGTCTCGGCATCATCGGCGCCCGCCGCCTCATGGACCGCTTCGAAATTCAATCCGAACCCGGCCGCGGCACCACCATCTGGATGCGAAAGCTTCTCCCCCGCCGCGCTCGTCTTTTTTCCGCCGGCGATATTACTGCGCTCGCCGCCAGCCTCAACTACGGTGAGCCGCAGAACCTGCTTGAAGAGCTCCGGCAACAGAACGGCGGCTCCGAAATCGGCCTCGAAATCTGGGGCGATGTCGCTGCCGTAGTAGAGGAGCGCCTGCCGCAATGAACGGCACGCTTTCCAAACCGGCCGCCGCTATCAGCGGCCGTGTCCTGCTTGTCGATGACGACGAGGCCCACCGTTACGCAAACAGCCGCGTTCTCCGCCAGGCCGGCTACGAAGTCGTGGAAGCCGCCACTGGGGCGCAGGCTCTCTCCTCGCTCGATCGCAACGAACCCGATCTCGTTCTCCTCGATGTCAATCTGCCCGACATCAACGGCCTCGAGGTTTGCCGCCGCATCAAGCAGAATCCCGCCACCAAGCTCATTCCCGTTCTGCAGATGTCCGCCTCGTTCTGCGACGACAAGTCTAAAGTCGCGGGCCTCGAAGGCGGCGCCGACGGGTACGTCACCGACCCCATCGAGCCTGCCCTCCTGATCGCCACCATAGCCGCCTTCATGCGCATGCACCAGGCGGAGCAGGCCGTGCGCGAACTCGCCCTCGAATGGCAGACCACGTTCGATGCCATCAGCGACGGCGTCGCTCTTGTGGATACTGCCGGGTGCATCCTGCGCTTCAACCGCTCCCTCTCTTCGCTGGTGGGGCGTCCCGCCAACGAGCTGGCCGGTGCGCCTTTCGACTCGCTTTTCCCCGCGTCTGACGCTCCCATGACCTGGCCCGAAAGCGCGGGTACGGAACGCTGTCGGGTGGAACGTTCGCTGGGCGGCCGCATGTTCAGCGTGACCGTCGATCCCGCTTTCGGAAACCAGGGGCAACGCCGCGGCGCCGTCGCCATCGTCCGCGATATCACCGAACGCAAACACATGGACGAGCAGCTCTGGCACACCCAGAAGCTCGAAGGCATCGGCGTGCTCGCGGGCGGCGTGGCGCACGACTTCAACAATCTGCTTACCGGCATTCTCGGCAACGCATCCCTGGCGCTGGAAACGCTCGACGACCGGGCGGCGTGCGGACGCGCCCTGCGTGACATCGTCCGCGCCAGCGAGCGCGCCGCCGATCTCACCCGGCAGCTCCTCGCCTATTCCGGCAAGGGCAAGGTAATCGCCCAACCCGTTGACCTTTCCGCCCTCGTCACCGGCATTCTTCCGCTCATCAAGGCTTCATTCCCCCGCAAAGTCGATCTCCTTCTGCATCTGTCCGCCGGCCTCCCCGCGGTCGAAGCCGACAAAACGCAGCTCGAGCAGGTCATCATGAACCTGCTCATCAACGCTGCCGAAGCCACCGGCGAACACGGCGGAACCGTTCAAGTCACCACCGATACCCGCTTCTTTCAGTCCGGACAGCGGCAGCCCTTCCTTTTCGAAGCCGAAGTCCGGGGTCAGTATGTCGCACTCCAGGTGCGGGACAACGGCGTCGGCATGGACGAGGCCACCGTCCGCCGCATCTTCGATCCCTTCTTTACCACCAAGTTTCTCGGGCGCGGCCTGGGCCTCTCCGCGGTTTTGGGAATCGTGCGCAGCCACAAAGGCGCCATCCGTGTCCAAAGCTTCCCCGGCCAAGGCACAACCTTTGAGATTCTGTTTCCCGCCTCTGTCGCGGCTTTGCCCGCTTCTGAATCCCAGCCGCCCGCTCGGCCCATCCGCAGAGTCCGAACCAGGACCACTGTTCTGGTGATTGATGACGAACAGATCGTTCGCACCTTCTTCGAAACCGCCCTCACAACCCAGGGCTACCGTGTAACGGTCGCCAAGAACGGCGAGGAGGCGCTCCGCATCTTCTCCCAATCGCCCCAGCGCTTCGCCATCGTGTTGCTTGACCTCGTGATGCCGGTGATGAGCGGCAAAGAGGCTCTACCGCGCCTCCTGGAAATCCGGCCCGACTCCAAGATCGTGATCACCTCGGGCCAGGTCGAAGAAGCCGTGCGCCGCGACCTGGCCGAGTGGCCCATCGCCGCTTTCATCCAGAAACCCTGTACGCTGGAGACCCTCATGCGCGCTATTCATGCGGTCGAGGATACCCGCACCCGGGCGGCCGGTTAAATCCTTCAACGGTTGTCCACCGCCATCTTCATTTCAACTGCCCAAAACCGAGTTGCCTCGTCTCATGCGCCACGCGCTGGTCATCCTCGTCTCTGCCGGCATTCTCGGCGCGCCAACCGGCCTGGCGCCACCCCGTCCGGGGTGGCCGTAGGTCGCCGGGCAGGCCTGTCGATCCTGCCTACCTCGACATCAGCGAAAGCACAGGCGGAGAGCTGTTTATGTTCCAACGGAACGAAGCGGTGCAGCCCGTCGCCGTCATGGACGCTTCCCCGAACTTCAAGGCCTGAGGTCTGTTGGGAAACCTTGGAGGCCCCGGCGACTTTCATGGCCTCCTTTGCTCCCTTTGCTCCTGCCTTTCTCCCCGTCCCCCGTTCGCCCGCTACACTATTGCTTCATGCGCCTTTTCCCGCTCGCGCTCGCCGCGGGCCTGCTCTCCGGTTGCGGCTACGTCGCTAGTCCTCTTCCGCCCTTCGCCAACGTTCCCGCCCGTGTGAGCGATCTCGCGGCCATTCAGCGCGGCGGCTCCATCGTCGTGCAGTTCACTGTACCGAGGCTCACCACCGACGGTGTCGCCATCAAGCCTCCCGTTGAACTCGATCTGCGCATCGGTCCCGGCCCGACTCCCTGGAATGAAAACGAGTGGGCCGACCGCGCTAACCCAATCTCCGAAGCCCCCGCCTCTGCTTCCGGCCAGCCGCTGGGCCCGGGAGCGTCGGCTCATTACCAAGTTCCCGCCGCCGAATGGATCGGCAAAGACATCGTGGTCGCCGTCCGCACCGCCGGCGAAAACGGCAAAGTATCCGGCTGGTCGAACCTCGCCAACCTCGCTGTCATCGCGCCGCCCGAGCGCCCGTCAAACATCACCCACCAAATGACTCCCGCCGGCCTCCACCTCACCTGGCAGGCGCGCGGCGACCACTTCCGCGTGCTGCGCTCCACCGGTTCCTCGTCGCGCTATGACGTGGTCGCCACCGTCACCCAGCCCGAATGGACCGACCCCAACGCTCAGGCAGGAACGCCGTACCGCTACCTGGTCCAGACCTTCGTCACCCAGTCCGACAACCGCGAGGCCCAGAGCGAGCTCTCCGAGCCGCTCGCCCTCACGCCCGAACCCATCGCGCCGTCGGCGCCGACAGGCCTCCGCGCCGTGCCTGCTCCGAATTCGATCGAGCTCTCCTGGGAAGGCAGCTCCGAGGTCACCGGCTATCGCATTTACCGCGGCGAGCCCGGTGGCCCGCTCGAGAAGATTGGCGAAACCGGTCCGGTCCCCTCATACTCCGACCGCACCGCCCCGCACGCTCACAACTTCCGCTACGCCGTCACGGCCGTCTCTGCTTCCGGCAAAGAAAGTCCGCAATCCCCGTACTTCGATGTGGCTTACCCGTAGAGCGCCGGATGGGCGATCGATGGCCCTTCGCCTGCGCTTGTTGTTAACGCTGTTTAACTCGCCGGATAACACCGCTATTTAGTGGTGCCACTAATCAACACGATTAACACCACTTAACTTGTATTATTGAATTCAGAATGTGTATACTATTTTTATGATTATTTCGATGCGCCCGCATGCCCCCAAACAGGAAATCGACCACGTCTGCGAGCGCATCCGTGAATTCGGTTACAGGGTCCACTCCATTGAGGGCGAAGAACGCGTCGTCATTGGCGTCGTCGGCGTCGGAGACGTCACCGCCTGCCTGGAGTCTCTCGAAGCCACGCCCGGCGTCGAAAGCGCCGTCCGCATCTCCGCCCCCTACAAATTCGTCAGTCGTGAGTTCAAACGCGAGCATTCCGCCATTAAGCTCAACGGCATCGAGGTGGGCGGCGGCGAATTCATCGTCATGGCCGGCCCCTGCTCGGTGGAAAGCGAAAAGCAGATCATGGAGACCGCCGAATCCGTGGCCGCAGCCGGCGCCCGCGTCCTGCGCGGCGGCGCCTTCAAGCCCCGCACGTCTCCTTACGACTTCCAGGGCCTCGAGCACGAAGGTCTCAAGCTCCTCCACAAAGCCAAACAGGCCACCGGTCTCGCTATCGTCACCGAAGTCATGAGCGACCGCGATGTGGAACTGATTGCCGAGTATGCCGACTGCATGCAGGTCGGCGCGCGCAACATGCAGAACTTCGCGCTTCTCAAAACTCTGGGCGGCTGCGGCAAGCCCGTCATGCTCAAGCGCGGCATGAGCTCCACCATCAAGGAGCTCCTCATGTCCGCCGAATACATCGTGGCCCACGGGAACCCCAATGTCATCCTCTGCGAGCGCGGCATCCGCACTTTCGAAACTGCCACCCGCAACACCTGCGACATCGCCGCCATCCCCGTGCTCAACGAGCTCACCCATCTCCCCGTCATCCTCGACCCCAGCCACGCCACCGGCAAGCGCAGCCTGGTTCCCGCCCTGGCCCGTGCCGGCATCGCCATCGGCGCCGACGGTCTGATCGTCGAAGTCCATCCCTGTCCTGAAAAAGCCGTCAGCGACGGCGCCCAGTCCCTCACCCTCGAGGGCTTCCGTACGATGATGCGCGACTTCGAACCGTACATCCGCCTGTGGAAAGAATCTCGCGGTGCCGCCCAAGCGGTCGCCGTCTAGTCCCCAAGGAGCACCGGCAGCGCGATTCCGCAAATGCGCCGGAGCTCCTTTTCTCCCTTTGCTCCCCGGCTTGCTCTCCGCATGTGATACTGGCCTCGTGGCCCTTAAATCCCGCATCGTGATTGGCACACTCGCGGCCCTGGTCGCCATCGCTCTCATATTCGGCCGCGTCTGGTACCGTTCCCGTGCCGTCTCTCCCGCCGCGCTGATGGCTCGTCTGCCAGCCGCCAACTCTCTCGTCCTCTGGGTCGATTTTCAGCAGCTGCGCCGAGCCGGCATCCTCCAACTCCTCGATAAATCCAAGACCAGCGAAGATCCCGACTACGTCACCTTCGTCCAAAGAACAAACTTCAACTACCGCGTCGATCTGGATCTTGCCGTGGCTTCCTTCGCGCCTACCGGCAAATTCCTCCTGCTTACGGGCCGCTTCGATTGGAAAGCCCTCCGCGCCTACGCCGCATCTGAGGGCGGCCGCTGCGAAGGTGACCTCTGCCGGATGCAGGGCAGCACCCCTGACCGACGCATCTCATTCTTTCCCCTCCACTCCCACGTCATGGCCCTCGCCGTGAGCCCCGACGATTCCGCCGCTCTCCGCCTCAACGCCACCGGCTCCCCGACGCAACCCACGCCCCCGGATGCCCCGATCTGGCTCTCCCTTCCCAATTCCATGCTCCGGTCCGGCGAGAATCTCCCCGGCGGGACGCGCGCCTTCGCCCGCAGCGTCGGCCAGGCCGAGACCGTCACACTCGCCTTTATTCCGGAAGACCACCGCCTCGCGGCCCGCCTGAATGTCCTGTGCCGGAACGAAGTCGATGCCGCCGACGTCGCTCTGCAACTGCAGCGCGTCACTTCTCTGCTGCGCGAAATGATCGCCCGCGAGAATCAGAAGCCCAATCCCGCCGACCTCTCGGGTGTGCTCACCGCCGGCAGCTTCCGCCCGGAAGGCCGCCGCGTCCTCGGCTACTGGCCCATCGAGCGCGTCTTCGTCGAAAATGTGCTCGCCGGCGCGCCGTAGCTGATCGCTCACCGCTCTAAGCTCATAGCTTCCGTCCCAGCGCTACAATAGCCCCGTGACCCCACGCCTCGCGACAGGGCTCTTTGCCCTCTGCCTCTGTGCGCCGGCCCAGATCCCCACCGCCGACTCCCGCAACACCGACCTGGCCGACACCAGCACTCACTTCACCGCCCGTCATTACGCCACTCTCGCCGAGTGGGAAGGCCGCAAGGCCGCGCTCCGCAAACAGATCCTCTCCGCGGCCGGCCTCCTGCCGATGTTTCCCAAAACCGATTTACACCCCCAGATCTTCGGGCGCATCCAGGGCCGCGATTACACCATCGAAAAGGTGCTGCTCGAAACCTTCCCGGGATACTACCTGGCGGGCAATCTGTACCGCCCGCTGCGGCCGGCGCCCGCGGGCGGCTTTCCCGCCGTCGTTTCGCCCCACGGCCACTGGAACTACGGCCGCCTGGAGCACACCCCAATCGCTTCCGTTCCCGCCCGCTCGATCAGTCTCGCGCATCAGGGATACGTCGTCTTCTCCTATGACATGGTGGGCTATAACGACACCATCCAGACCCCGCACGATTTTGGCGACACCGCTCGCGAACAGATCTGGGACTTCGGTCCTCTCGGCCTGCAGCTCTGGAACTCTATCCGCAGCGTCGACTTCCTCGAGTCCCTGCCCGGTGTCGATCCTCACCGCATCGGTGCGACCGGCGCATCGGGCGGCGCCACACAGACGTTCATGCTCGCCGCCGTCGACGATCGCATCCAGTTCGACGCTCCCGCCAACATGGTGTCGTTGATCTACCAAGGCGGCGGCCTGTGCGAGAACGCGCCCAATCTCCGCGTCGGCGCCCACAACGTCGAAATCGCCGCCATGATGGCGCCGAAACCCATGCTCATGGCTGCTTCAACCGGCGATTGGACGCGCAACATGATGACCGAAGAGTATCCCGCCGTCCGCGCCATCTACGAGCTGTACGGCAAACCGGACAACGTCCAGGCGTTCTTTCAGGACGCGCCGCACAACTACAACCAGGCCAGCCGCGAAGCCATGTACGCCTTCTTCGGCCTTCACGTCCTCGGCCAATCCAATCCCGCGCGTTTTAAGGAGACCGGCGTCCGCATCGAAAAGCTCGAGGACATGCTCGTACTGCACAATCGCAGGCTGCCGGAGGGCGCTCTCCGTTTCGATCAGCTCAGAGCTCTCTGGACCAGCATGTCCAAAGAGCAGACCGGCAACGAGCGCGAGCGCCTCACCCTGGCCTTGGCCGCCGAGTGGCCCTCCCGCGTCCTCAGCCAGGTGGATGGCGAGCATGTCCTCCTCGGCCGCCAAGGCCGCGGCGACCGGATCGCCGGCATCTGGATCAAGGGCTCCAACCCACCGGCGCTCGTCGTCAGCCCCGATGGCGGCGAAGCCGCACGCAGATTGCCCGAGACCGCCCGCCTCATCCAATCCGGCCGCGCAGTCCTGATGATCGATGCGTTTCAGACCGGCAGCGCCGCCGCCCCGCGCGACCGTTCCGCTCGCATGTTCCTCACATTCAACAAGAGCGACGATGCCAACCGTGTGCAGGACATCCTCACGGCGCTCGCCTGGCTCGACCAGCCGAAGACCACCCTGATCGGCACCGGCAAAGCTGCCGTCTGGGCCCTGTTCGCCGCCGCCGTCTCGCCCCAACCCATCGACCTCCACGCTGACCTCTCCGCCTTCCACGGCACCGACGACGACTTCACCACCACCTTCTTCGTCCCCGGCATTCAACGCGCCGGAGGTCTGGGGGCCGCCCGTACCCTGGCAGGCCTGCACTAGTGCGCTACCTGCGTTTATCGGCGTTCCTCGGCGGCCTATTCTCCGCCTTGGCCCAGCCGTTAACCCTGCAATCCCCGCTCGACTACCAGGTCTTCCAGCGCCACTCCAAGACGCAAGGCCCGATCCTCGTCTCCGGCCATGCCGAGATCCCCTGCGACCGCGTCGAAGCCCGCACCGCCGGCGGCTGGCAGCCCGTCCCCTACTACCCCGGTACCCACACCTTCCGGGGCGAACTGCCCGCTCCCGCCGGCGGATGGTATCGTTTCGAACTCCGGGTTCTGACGGGGGGCGCAACCGTCGCTCACACGGAGGTCGCGCACGTCGGCGTCGGTGAAGTCTTCGTCGTCGCCGGCCAGTCCAACTCCACCAACTACGGCGAAGTCCGCCAGCAGACCGCCAGCGGAATGGTCGCCGCCTTCGGCCATGACGCCTGGTCGCTGGCCGACGACCCGCAACCGGGCGTGCAGGACAACAGCAAGAATGGCAGCTTCATCCCCGCCTTCGGCGATGCCCTCTACGAAAAGTACCGCGTGCCCATCGGCGTCGCTTCGGTGGGCCATGGTTCCACCAGCGTCCGCCAGTGGCTCCCCGCCGGCAGCCGCGTAGACGTCCCGCCCACCATGGGCAAGTTCATTCACCCTCTAGCCCAGCATACGGGGGAATGCGACGGCACTTTATTCGAGGGAATGATGAAGGTGATCCGCCAATTCGGCCCACAGGGATTCCGAGCTCTGCTCTGGCACCAGGGCGAATCCGACGCCCACCAGGCTCCCGAACATGAAATCACCGCCGCAACCTACCGCGCGCTGCTGGAGCAGATCATCCGAGCCTCGCGCCGCGAAGCCGGTTGGGACTTCCCATGGTTTGTGGCGCAAGCCAGCTACCACAACCCCGCCGACACCTCGTGCCCGGAAATCCGGGATGCCCAGCAATCCCTCTGGCGATCCGGCATCGCGCTCGAAGGTCCCGACACCGATCAACTCACCGGAGACAATCGCCAGAACAACGGCAAAGGTGTCCACATGAGCTCAAAGGGGCTGCAGGCCCACGGCCGGTTATGGGCGGAGAAAGTGTCAGTTTGGCTGGACAGAGTCCAGCCAAACTGAAGCGGTTAGCTGTGAGCTGTCCGCGGTCGGCTAATTAGAATTCATCCCGCACATTCCGGGATTGCTGCATCTTCCGCTCGGACACACCGGCCCCTCGCTCGCCTTGGGCCCCGCCGCGTGCGCCGCAAACGTCGAAAGCTCCTGCTTCAAATGGTTCTTCCCGCACGACGGGCATTCCAACTCGCTCGACTCCGCCGCCCGCCTCACCAGCTTCTCAAACTTCGTCCCGCAATCCTCGCATCGATATTCGTAAATAGGCATAAGAGCTCCGCGCCGCGAGCCACGAGCTGCGCGCTACGCCCACCCCCAGCCGTACGCCAAGTTGGTCTCGTAGCTCGAAGCTCGTGGCTCGAAGCTCAATCCAATAATAGCGAACAGATTCTGTCCATCACTCCGCGCACCTCGCCCGCCGGCCCGTTGAAATTATTCACTAGGATCGAAAACGCCACCCAATCTCCCTTGGCCCGCTGCGCGTATCCGGAAAGCGCCGCCACGTGCGAAAGGGAGCCGGTCTTGGCATGAATCCGTGAGGCCGCCAGAATCCCGGCAAAACGCGTGCCCAGTGTTCCATCCTGCCCGCCCACCGGCAGAATCGATATGAAATTCTCCCGCTGCGGACCGTCATACACATACCGCAGAAGCTCGACTACCGTATGCGGAGTCACCAGGTTCACGCGCGCCAGCCCCGAGCCGTCATGAATGCCATAACCTTCCGGACCCACTCCCGCCTCACCCAGAAATGCTTGCAGCTCTTCCAAGCCTGCCTGCACGCTGCCTTCGCCCCTGGCCGCGCGCCCGACAGACCGCAACGCCATCTCCGCGTGCAGGTTCTGGCTGACCTTGGCGGTGACTCGCAGATCGTCCAGCAGCGGCGCCGAATCCCGCCGCGCCAATTCTTCGCCCACCGCCGGCTCCACTGTCTCGCCTTCGAGCGCGTGGCGCGCTACCGCCTCCCCCGCTACCGTGATTCCGCGCTCTTCCAGCGCCTGCCGCAGCGCCAGCGCCGCATACTCCGCCGGATCTTCGATTCCCAGGGCCAGCTCTTCTCCCCGGCCTCCCAGCGGAATCGTGCCCCACAGTTCCAATTGATAGCGGCCCGGCGCCCTGTGCGACCATATCCGCCCCGCCGTTCCGGGAGCCGCCGTGTGCACGCGATTGTCCACCGTGTAATACTCCAGCGGCGGATTCACCGCAATCGCAGCCGGATCGCCTTCGCGGGTCCCCGGCCGCACACCGATCGTCAGTGTATTGTCATTGATCGTCAGCGCCGAAACGGGCGCCCCGTAATCGTACTGCGGATCGTCGATCCCCCAACCCGCCCCATACGGCTCCCAGACATACCAGCTGTCGTCGCCGACAACATTCCCGTCGATCCGCTTTACCCCGCGCGCGGCCAGCTGATCGGCCAGTTGTGCGATCACCGCCAGCGGATCCCCGGTTATCGGCCCCTTCTGATACGGAATCGGCCGCGGCGAAAGATTCGGGTCACCTCCGCCCACGAGCCGCACATCGCCCGCAATTCGCCCCGATCGATCCGGGGGAGCATCCGCCAGAACGCGCGTCTGAAACGTAAAATCAGGCCCCAATCTCGTTAGCGCCAACGACGTCGTGAACAACTTTGTATTCGACGCCGGCACAAAAAACCTCCCCGCGTTCTGCGCAAACAAGGTCCGCCCGCTCTTCAAATCGACAATCTCAATCCCCCAGAACGCCGCGCGGGATGCGGGAGAGGCTGCAATCAACTTTTCAATGGATTCACCCATGGACGCCGCCGGCGCAGCCGTCACAAAAAGCGCGAGCGCAGCGAGCCACCGCGTTCCGGCCCCCGGCCCCCGGCCCCTGACCCCTATCTTGCTCATCGTCCCGTCACCTTCGACTCCAACCATATCAGCAGCAACAGCGCCATCACCATCAGCGTCCCCACCAGCGGGACTCCGATCACCACCCCAACGCCCCAGACGTGGGCGGCATATCCCAAACTCGCCGGCGCCAGCAGTCCGCCCATCAGGGCCACCGAAAAAATACCGTTGAAGAACCCCGGATGGTAATACGGAAACCTCCGCCCGATCGCCTCGGCCACCAGCGGGTAAATGCTCGCATAGCCCGCGCCTACGAAAAACACCCCCATCGCCGCGCCGAAGGAATTGTTGGTTGAAAACAGCAGGAAGCAGCCGAACATCGCGGCCAGCCCGCTGCCGAACAGCAGGCGCCCGTGCCGGACCGACGGCAGAATGGCGATTGCGCCCAGCCTTCCCGTCAGCAGAAACATCCAGTAGAGCGCCAGCATGAACAGCGCGGCCGGGGGGCTCAGCCCCACCCGACGGATCAGCACCAGCGGCAACCACCCTGCCAACGACCATTCGTTTCCGAACTGAAAGAACAGGAGCAGGGCGAAGAGGATGGCTCCCACGCTCTTGAAATCCTCGAGCGCCTTCCTCAACGCCGGCACGGCGCGTTCCGCCGGCCGGCCAAACTCGGTCCGCGCATACACCACCGCATAGATCGCCGGAACGGCCGCCATGAAGAGCAGAATCGCCCGCACTCCGTAAGCGTAAAATGTCCCGGCCACGAGCAGGGTTGCAGCCAGGCACCCCAAGCCATAGAAAACTCCGCCGTGGATTACGGCGCCGGCGACGTCGCTCTGGTAGCTCGGGGGGACCGCATGGAACAGCCCCATGTTGAGGCAACCCGCCCCAACGCCCAGGGCCACCATTCCGCCCACCCGCCACCAAGAGGAGATCGGCGGAGCCACAAACGCTAAGTAGACGAGCGCGGCGCACGCCAGGCAGCACGCCGAAACCAGCAGGACGGGCGCGCCCCAACGGGCCATGACCCGCCGCGCCAGCACCGCTCCTGCCACAATCCCAGCGGCCAGGCTAAGAAAGTAATTGCCCACCGCAGTGAAGTCCGGCGGGTCTCTGTGGTAACCCCAGGCCGGCAGAATCGCTCCTAGCAGCGCCAGCAGAAATCCGGAAAGCAGGAACCCGGCCAGCGCTCTTCTGCTCCCCGATCCGGCCCGTGACTTCATGTGTGGTGGCGCTACACTCACCGGACGATTGTAACCCGCTGCATTGGTACCCGCCGCGCAACCCCTTGCTTCCCCAGCCGCACTCCGCTTGTTTCAGGTGCCCGGCTCCCTAGGCCCCGGCTCCCTCCCGGATTCCGTAGCTCTGGGATCCCGAAATCTGTAGGAGCCGCCACCGTCCTCCAGTAAAATCAAATACTTAACTCTGGCCCCCGGCGTGCTTTTCCAGAGCGCAGGTTCTGTTTAGAGGCTTCTTCGCTTTCGTGTGGTTGTTGCCTCCTTTGGGGCTATTCCGCAACCCCGCTTCGGTCCCATCTGCCGAAGCGGGGTATTTTTTTGGATCCGACGCTGCCGCGCTACACTGAACGTTCCATGCCATCCTTATACGCCCGCTGGATCGACCGGTGGGAGCGCAAACTGGCCACGCGCGATACCAACCGCGTCGTTCGCCCCTTCGAATGGGGCACGGAGTGGCTGCACCGCATCGAACCCTCCTGCCCCGCCGACGCCAACGGCGATGCTCGCGCTGCCGTGGCTCGCTTCACCGCCGAAGCTGTGACCTCCTCGGACCGCTTCTACGCCTACGACACGCCGTCCGACTTCACCCTCCGCGAAGGCCGCCTCAACTTCACCAGCCCCGTCCGTTCGGGCTACGCCGCAAACGACATCGTCCACGCCCTCTGGTATCCAGCCCCTGCCGACAAGGGCCGCGCCCTCGTCGTCCTTCCGCAATGGAACGCCGGCCCGGACGGTCACGCCGGCCTCGCCAAACTGCTCAACCGGTTCGGCGTTAGCGCCCTCCGCATGACCATGGCCTACCATGCCGAGCGCATGCCTTCTGAGCTCCAGCGAGCCGATTATCATGTCTCCAGTAATATCGGCCGCACCGTCCACGCCGCCCGGCAGTCCATCATCGATACCCGTGCTTGCTTCGACTGGCTCCAGGGCCAGGGCTATCGGCGCATCGGAATCCTGGGCACCAGCCTCGGCTCCTGCGTTGCGTTCATCGCCGCCGCTCATGACCCTCGCGTCCAGACCGGCATCTTCAACCACGTGTCCATGTACTTCTCCGACGTCGTGTGGACCGGCCTTTCGACGCAGCACGTTCGCAAAGGCTTCGGCGCCGAAGTAAGCCAGGACGAGTTGCGCCGTTACTGGGCCGTCATCAGCCCAGCCTCCTACCTCGAACGAATGCGAAGCCGGAATCTCCGAGCGCTGCTCATCTGGGCGCGCCACGATTCGAGCTTCCTTCCTGTTTACTCCCAGCAGGTCCTGAAGAGCTTCCGCGACCTCCAACTCTCCCACCAGGTCTTCACCCTGCCCTGCGGCCACTACACCACCGGCCAGTTCCCCTTCAACCTGATGGACGGCTTGGCTATGTGCCGGTTCGCGGCAAAGAATCTGTAGCTACCGCCCGATCCTAGACAGCGGACCGCCAAAACCCGCCTCGCGCCACGCCGCCGGGGCTGATGTGTCACGCGGTTGGCTGTATGTGGCCGGCTGGCAGCCAGTATCCGTGCAACTGCAATACTACATATGGTCCTTCGTTTTCCATCCCACACACTATATGGAAAACCATATTGACAACCGGAAAATCCCATGCGAACATTTGTTTATCACTGGGAAAGGAGGTGGTCCAGTAGATGGAAAGTAGTAAAAGACCGCGAGAGGTGGCCGACTTTTGAAGTCGAGCCTCTAACGTAGCCGACGCCCGCTCCAGTGGCGGGGTCAAGTTCCTGTGGACCGGCTGCCTCTTGCGTCAGCTAAAGCCTCAGGTTTAATTTATGGCTACCTTGCCCCGTGGCGGCGCCCTGCGCGTGCGGCCACGGGGCTTCGTATTTTTGTTATACTGAAATTCTCGAAAGGAATCCCCGCAACAAATGAAGGCTGGTATTCACCCCGCTTACAACGAAATCAACGTCATCTGCGCCTGCGGACACACCTTCAAGACGCGCTCCACGCACAAGGGGGACATGCGCGTGGAAATCTGCTCATCCTGCCACCCCTTCTTCACCGGACGCCAAAAGCTGGTGGACACGGCCGGTCGCGTCGACCGCTTTGAGAAGAAATACAAGGCTACGCGCGGCGCCAAGAAGGCTCAGCCGGTCGCATAGACAGCGCAAGAGTTTAAGCCCGTAAGAAAAACAGCCTACAGCTCTCACGCCCGTGAGCACTGTAGGCTGTTTGCTGTAAGCTGTCGGCTCGCCCTACGGCCGCGGCGGTCCGCCCTGTCCCTTGTGTTCCTGCTCGCGCCGCTTCTTCATCTCGTTGTCGCGGTCGGTCCGCCACTGATCGTAAAGCGGCTGCTGATCGGGCCGCAGAGCCGCCCGGAACTTCTGCCACTGCTGATCGTGCAGCGTCCGCCCTTCTTCGTTGATCTTGCGCCGCATCGTCTGCCAGGCGTCGTTGGTCTCATCCATGATCTTGTTGAGGGTAGTTAACTGCTGATCATCCAGCTTCAGCTTCGCCTTCAAATCGGCCGTAATTCGGCGTCTGGCCTCTTCCGGGTCGGGCCGGTGCGGTGGTCCTCCTACGGGGCTATTACCCGTCGTGTACACCGAGTTCACCATGTACAGGCGATGTGCCAGCGCACCCACTACCGCGCCGCTCACGAACACCAGCAGCAGCGAAAGAAACGCGGACAATTTCGACTTGGGCATAACCGATAGCTCACCGCCCCGGATCGGTGAAATCCAGGCCCACTGGGCCAACGATATCCGGGGTTTCTGGGCTGTTGGTATCTGCCAGAGCTTGCAGGTAGCTCACCGGGTAATAGGAACTCTTCTGGGGAAGCGCCATGTACACGCCCAGCATGACCGTGAGTGCCAAGCCGGCCGTCACGAACGCATTCGCCATGCGGCGGAATGAGAACGTGAACGTCTGCCGTGCCTCGATTCGCTGCCAGAGTTCGGGCATGAAATTCGTGCTGGGGTCCCGATCGGGACACGCAGTTCGATACGCCCGGAACAGGGCATCGAGTCGCTCGTCATCGCTGCGGTGCGTTGGATACATATCCTTGCCTGCCAATCGTTTTTCAACCGGTTATCCGGTTACTTCCTGCTTCCCTGAGGCTCCAAAGGCCCGCAGAACTCGTTGCCGGGCTCTGAATAAACGGACCTTAAGAGCATTTTCGTTGACCTTATAGATCTTTTCAAGCTCTTTCAGCGAAAGTCCTTCTACTTCTTTCAACATCAACAGGATCCGGTCGGCTTCGGAAACCGACCCAAGGAGGGAGTCTACCGCCTCCCGGACCTTTTTCTGTTGCTGCTCGTCGTGTTCCACCTTTCCGCCGGCGGCAGCATCTGCCATCAACACCTGCTGCTCCGACAAATCTGACATCCGGTACTCCTGACGCCGCCGCTGCTTCCGCAGATAGTCGTAAGCTGCATTCACCGTCAGTCGATACAACCACGGTTCAAAGACCTCGGCCGTCCGCAGCTGGTCGAGGGAAAAGTAAAGCCGCAAAAAGACTTCCTGCGCAACGTCCTCGACATCTTCCTGACGCGCGATCAAACGCGTAATCGTCCCCAAAATCCGTTTTCTGTAAGCCAGTACGATTTCGTTGAACGCAAGGGCATCACCGCCCTGCGCTCGTTTGATTACCTCGAAATCAACCAGCATGCCGCACCATGTTTAATGGCCGGCATCCATACGACGGACTCGGTTCGATTGGATAGGCGTACCGGCTACCAGACAGGTTACAAACCTTTGAGCGCAAAAGCAAAACCAATCCTGCACCCGGTATTATCCTGATTACTCTATGCATCTCCTTCATTATCAAGCCATCAGACTTTCAGGCCAAGTCCGCCGCCGCGTTTTGCCGATACCTGGGAGCTGCCGGCTAGGGGCTTCTGCTACCCTCGAATCATGCTCTACTCCGCCTCCATCTTCGCGGCCCGATTCAACATCACCGCGCGCGATCTGGAGGGATACCTCGCCGAAGCCCTGTCCCAAGGGGGCGACTACGCCGATCTCTACTTCGAACATCTCCTCACCAGCTCCATCAGCATCGACGAATCCATCGTCAAAAGCGCATCTCAGGGAGTTTCCATGGGCGTCGGCATCCGGGTGATCTCCGGCGAGCGGACCGGCTACGCCTACACCGACGACCTCGCGCCAGAAAAAATCCGCAAGGCCGCCCGCGTTGCCGCCCACATCGCTGCGGGCCCCTCGCAAGCCGACCAGATCGATCTCCATGAAGGCGGCCGCCACAATCTCTATCCTGTCCTGACCGCCCCCGCCGAAACCGCCTTCGCCGATCGCGTCGAGCTTGTGAAGCGTGCCGACCGCGCCGCCCGCGCCTACGACTCCCGGATCTTCCAGGCCCAGGCCGTGTACGCCGACAATCTCCGCCAGGTGATGATCGCCACCTCCGATGGCGTCCTCACGGTCGATCGCCAGCCGCTCGCTCGACTCAGCGTCTCGGCGCTCGCCCGGCAGAACGGAGGACCGCCCCAGCGGGGCTATTCCGGAGGCGGCGGACGCGTCGAACTTGGCTACTTCCTGGATGAAAAACCACCTGAACACTTTGCCCGCGAAGCCGCCCGCGAAGCGATCGCCATGCTCGACGCCGCACCCGCCCCCGCCGGAGAAATGACGGTCGTCCTCGGCCCCGGCTGGCCCGGTATCCTCCTTCACGAAGCCGTCGGCCACGGCCTCGAAGCCGACTTCAATCGCAAGGGCGTTTCCGCTTTTTCCGGCCGGGTTGGACAAAAGGTCGCAAGCGAGCTTTGCACCGTCATCGACGACGGCACGATTCCAGGCCGCCGCGGCTCGCTCAATATGGACGATGAAGGCCATCCCACCGGCCGCAATGTACTCATCGAAAACGGCGTCCTCTGCGGCTATCTGCAGGACAAGCTCTCCAGCCGGCTCCTCCGCTCCCAATCGACCGGCAGCGGACGCCGCGAAAGCTACGCGCACATCCCCATGCCGCGCATGACCAACACCTTCATGCTCGCCGGCCAGAGCGATCCCGAGGAAATCGTCCGCTCCGTCCCTCGCGGCCTCTATTGCGCCAACTTCGGCGGCGGCCAGGTGGATATCACCAGCGGCAACTTCGTCTTCTCGGCCTCCGAAAGCTACCTCATCGAAGACGGCAGACTCACCCGTCCCGTCCGCAACGCCACCCTCATCGGTAACGGCCCCGAAGCTCTTAAATATGTCAGCATGGTGGGTAACGACCTCCGCCTCGATGAAGGCATAGGCATCTGCGGCAAGGAGGGCCAAAGCGTCCCCGTCGGCGTCGGCATCCCCACCCTGAAAATCGACCGCATGACCGTCGGAGGCACGGCGTGAGCCATTCCAGAAAACCGGCGCGCGCCGCCGCACCTTCCCCCGGCCCCCGTCCCCTGGCCCCCGTCCCCGCGAGCGAAGCGAGCAACCTTCTTCCCGACCTCGCCTCCGAGATCGTCCGCCGCGCCGTGTCCTCCGGCGCCACCGGCGCCGAATGTACCATTTCCGAAGGCGACGAATTCTCTGCATCCATCCGCCTGCGCGAGATCGAGAACCTCAAAGAAGCCGGCTCCCGCGCCGCCGGCCTCCGTATCCTCATAGGCCAAAAAACCGGTTCTTGCTACACGTCCGATCTGTCTCGGGAAGGCATCGATCGCCTGGTTCGCGGCGCCATCGAGCTCGCCGAGATCACCACCGAAGATCCCCACGCCGGACTGCCCGATCCCGACGAACTCGGCCAAATCGAGTCCGACCTCGCACTTTTTTCGCCCGGCGTCGACCGCCTCACTACCGAATTCAAGATCGAGCAAGCCAAACAAGCCGAAGCCGCCGCGCTCGATGCCGACCCGCGCATCGTCAACTCGGAAGGCGCCGGCTTCGACACCCACACCGGCCGACAGATTTTTGCCAACTCCCTCGGCTTCCTGGGCGAATACCGCACCAGCTACTGCTCTCTCAGCGCCGTCCCCGTCGCGCGCGACGGCGAGTCCATGGAACGCGACTCCTGGTGGCACGCCGCCCGCTCCCCCGAGCGCCTCGAATCGCCGCAGCATGTCGGCGCCACCGCCGCGCGGCGCGCCCTCCGCCGCCTCAATCCCGTCAAAGTCCCCACGCAGAAAGTTCCTGTCGTTTTCGAGTCCAAGGTCGCCGCATCTCTGCTCGATTGCATCTGCGATGCCGTCCATGGCATGGCGATCTACAAGCACGAATCTTTTCTCGCCGGCAAGCTAGGCGAAAAGGTCGCCATCGCAAATCTCACCGTAGTTGACGACGCCACCATCCCTGGTCTGTTTGGCACCTCGCCCTTCGACGACGAAGGCGTCCCCTCGCGCCGCACGGTGGTCATCGAGCGCGGCATTCTGAAAAGTTATCTCCTCAACAGCTACGCCGCGCGCAAACTCGGCATGAAGACCACCGGCAACGCTTCCCGCGGCCTCGCCGGAAACGCCGGCATCGGGCACGGGAACTTTTATGCCGAGCGTGGCGTCCAAACGCCCGAGGCAATTGTGTCCGGCGTCGCCAACGGATTTTACGTGACGGAACTCATCGGAATGGGTGTCAACATCGTCACCGGCGACTACTCGCGCGGCGCCGCGGGCCTCTGGATCCGCAACGGCGAATTCGCCCACGCCGTTTCTGAAGTCACCATCGCCGGCAATCTGCGCGATATGCTCATGAATGTGGAGGTCATCGGTTCCGACCTGGAATTCCGCACCTCCATGTCCTGTCCTACACTGAAGATCGGAGAGATGACCGTTGGCGGCAAATAAGACCGTACCCGCGCCCGCAAAGCCAGGCATTGCGATCCCGCCGGCAGCGATCGTCATCGTGCTGGTCCTGATCCTGGGAGGGGGAGCGTTCCTCTATCTGAACCGCGCGGCGCAAAAGGCGCCCGACCCCCCCGCCGCTCTCACCGGCGATGCCCTAACCTATATCCACAACGGTTTCCTGCCCATCAAAGACGTGGACATGCAGGCCCACGAAAGCTACCTCAAGCAGCAAATCGTCGAGATCACGGGTAAGATCGGCAACACCGGGAATCGTGAGATCGCCAACGCCCAGATCTATTGCGTGTTTCGCGACTCCTACGGTCAGGTCGTCCTCCGCGAGCGCGTTGCCATTGTCAAACAAAAACTCTCCCCCGGTGACAACCAAGGCTTCCGCCTGGCTTTCGACAATATCCCCGTGAGCTGGAACCAGGCGATGCCCACGATCGTGATCGCGTCGATCGAGTTCGCGTAAAACCAGCTTTGAGCGGTTAGCCCTTGCCTTTTAGCTTGCTCCACCGCGATCTCCGCGGCCCCTCCGTTTCTCCGCGCTAAAACTGCCCCCCTACGCCGGCACGCACAGATTGACTTTCCCCTGGAAAACGCTATCATCGAAATAACTCCCCCGATGAAATTCAGAAGGCATCGTGAACTCCACCCAGAACTCTGTCATTCTTGAAACTGATCTGAAGGGCGTGGAACGCCATGGACGCGGCAAAGTCCGCGACGTCTACCGGGTGGGCGACAAGCTCCTCATCGTCGCCACCGACCGCATCTCCGCCTTCGACTACATCCTCGCTACCGGGATCCCCGACAAGGGCCGCGTGCTCACGCAGCTTTCCATCTTCTGGTTCGACTTCTTGCGTGACCTCACGCCTACGCATTTCCTCACGGCCAAGGTCGACGACTACCCCGCGCCGCTACCGCCATTCCGCGATCAGCTCGAAGGCCGCTCCATGCTCGTCAAGCGCGCTCAGATGATCGAGATCGAGTGCGTCGCTCGCGGCTACATTTCCGGCTCCGGCTGGAAAGAGTACAAACAGAGTGGCACTGTCTGCGGCATTTCACTCCCCGCCGGCCTCCAGGAGAGCGATAAGCTACCCGAGCCCATCTTCACTCCGGCCACCAAGGCGCAGACCGGCCACGATGAGAACGTGTCGTTCGAGACCGTCGCCTCCCTCATCGGCAGCGACCTCGCTCGGCGCCTCCGCGATCTCACCCTCGCCATTTACGACAAGGCCGCCCGCTATGCCGAAACCCGCGGCGTCATCATTGCCGATACCAAGTTTGAATTCGGTTTCGTCGGCGACGAGCTCGTACTGGGCGATGAAGTGCTCACCCCCGATTCGTCCCGCTTCTGGCCGGCGGAGACCTACAAGCCCGGCGGAGCCCAGTTCTCTTACGACAAGCAGTTTGTGCGCGACTACCTCGAGTCCATCCATTGGAACAAGCAGCCGCCCGCCCCTGGCCTGCCCGAGGAAGTAGCCGCGAAAACCGGCGAAAAGTATCGCCAAGCCTATCGCGTGCTCACCGGCCGCGAGCTATGAACTGGCTGGATGCCGTTCTGCTTTTCATCATTGCGCTCTCCGTGATCCACGGGTTCCGCAAAGGACTGTCGAAGCAGATCGTCGGACTCATCTCGATTGTGGCGGCCATTCTCATCGGCCTGTGGACCTACGGGCTCGCGGGCGCGTGGCTCGCGCGGTACATCACTTCGCCCCACGTCGCCAACTTCGCGGGCTACGGCCTCGTCTTCCTCGGCGTCATGACCGCCGGCAGCCTCGTCGGCTACGTCATTCATAAGTTTCTCAACTTCACGGGATTATCCTTCTTCGACCGTGTCCTCGGAGCCGTCTTCGGCGTCGTCCGTGGGACGCTCATCTCGGTCGCCATCATCCTCGGCATCATGGCTTTCTCCGCGGAAGGAAAGCCGCCCGCCTCAATCGTCGATTCGCGCATCGCTCCCTATGCCGTCCACGCGGCGCGCGCGTTCGCCGCCTTGGCCCCGCACGAGATGAGAGAAGGTTTCCATCGCACCTACGCCCAGGTGAAAGCCGCCTGGAGCGGCGGAGAAAAGAACATCGAAAAAAAGTTGCGGGAATTGCCCAGAACGGAAAAGGAAAAAAATGAAAAACGAATTTGATGGTCTGGCCAATCGTCTCCTCGGCGCTAATGTCTCCCTGCAGGATTCCACCGGTCTGCTGGAGCGCAGCATGATTACCTCTGCTCTCACCATGCACCGCGGCAATCTCTCTGCCGCCAGCAAGCACCTCGGCGTTCACCGCAATACCCTCCAGCGCAAGCTTCACGAATACGATCTCACGCGCAAGCCCGCCGCGCGCGAAGCCCGCGACGCGCGCAGCCGCCGCCGCAAGACCGGTTCGGATTAAGCCGCAGATGGACCTCCTGATCTTCGACCTCGACGGCACCCTGATCGACTCGCGCCACGACCTTGCCAACGCCGTCAACGCCACCCGTGTCCACATGGGCATGGACCCGCTCTCCAACGAACGCGTCTACTCCTATGTCGGCAACGGTGCTCCCGTCCTCATCCGCCGAGCGCTTGGCCAGCAGGCTACCGAAGCTGAGGTTCAGGAGGCGCTCGAATACTTTCTCGAGTATTACCGCGAGCACGACCTCGACTACACCAGCCTCTACCCCGGCGTTCGCGAATCGCTAGACCGGCTGCGGGATGCCGGCAAGCAGATGGCCGTCCTCACCAACAAGCCGCTGCGCATGAGCCAGCACATCGTCGCGGGGCTGGGCGTCGCCAACCACTTTCTCAAGGTTTACGGCGGCAACAGCTTCGAATTCAAGAAACCCAACCCCGTCGGGATACGCGCCCTCATCGACATCACCAGCATCCCCGCGGACCGCACCATCATGGTTGGCGATAGCTCTGTCGACGTCGAAACCGCCCGAAACGCCGGCGTCCGCTGCTGCGGCGTTACCTACGGCTTCCAACCGGAAACGCTGGTGGATCCGGCGCCGGATCTTACGGTGGACCGCATGGAGCAGTTCGCGGACTGGGTGTTGCAAGGAGGCTGACGGCAGACAGCTCACAGCGGACAGCCCAAAACCCGCTCCGACGGAGCGGTTGGCGGTTCGCTGTATGCTGTTAGCTGTGAGCTCCGAACTTTCCTACCCCATCGGCGGCTTCGACTTCCGAGCCCCGGTGCCGGCCGCCCACCGGCCGCGCCTCATCGCCGAAATGGAAGCTGCTCCCGGCTTGCTCCGGCAAGCCGTCGACCATCTCGACGACCGTCAGCTCGATACCCCGTACCGCCCGGGAGGCTGGACTGTCCGCCAAGTCGTCCACCACGTTCCCGACAGCCATATGAACAGCTACATGCGTTTCCGCCTGGCCCTTACCGAGGACGAGCCCACCATCAAGCCCTACGATGAAGCCCTTTGGGCTAGTCTGCACGATGCCTCCACCATGCCGCCGGCACCGTCGCTCCAGCTCCTCGAAAATCTGCACAACCGCTGGGTGGTTCTGCTCCGCAGCATGACTGACGCCGACTTCGAACGCACCTTTCGGCACCCTGAGCTCGGCGCCGTACGCCTGGACACCAATCTCGCCCTTTACGCCTGGCACGGTCGTCACCACACCGCCCACATCACCCGTCTCCGCCAACGAATGGGCTGGTGAAAGACGGCTAGGCGCTTCGCGCACCAGCCACGAGACAAACCCGGCTGGACACCGCCTTCTGGGTTACCTCCGGGCTCAAAGCTCACAGCTCAAAGCTATTTCCCGACACCAAACCGCCATCCGGCGCGTCCAACCAGCATAGGGGAACGGTATAATACCCCTATAGGCCCCCGGAGAGTTTCAATCACCTATGACAAGCCGAATCAAGTATTGGATCGTGAGCGCTTCTACCTGCCTGGTTGTCATGCTCATGGTCGGCGTGGTCCTGGGCAGAGGTGCCGACCAGTCGGATAACTACAAGCAGCTCACTGTTTTCTCGGACGTGGTCGCGCGCATCAAGAGCGACTATGTGGAAGAGCCCGACATGAAGTCGGTCACCCTGGGGGCGCTTAACGGGTTGCTGGAAGCCATCGATCCCTTTGCCAGCTATCTCAACGCCGATCAGTACAAGGAATATCTGTCCAAGAAGGATTCCAAGCAGCCTGACGTCGGCTTGATCCTCTCCAAGAAGTTTGGCTACATGAGTGTCGTGGGCACGGTGCCCGATTCTCCCGCCGCCAAAGCCGGTTTCACCATGGGGGACGTCATCGAGAGCATCAAAGGCATTTCCACGCGCGATATGCCTCTCGCCTATGCGGGCCTGCTGCTTCAGGGCGCGGCCGGTAGCGAAGTCGAACTCGGCGTTGTGCGCGCTCGCCATCCCGAGCCGGAAAATGTGAAACTCAGCCGCGCGGCTCTAGTCATTCCGCCGGTTGACGCTAAGATGCTGCCCGGCCAAGTAGGCTATGTTGACATAAACGCCCTCACCGCGGTCCAGGTGAAGCAGGCGGCCGAGGCCATTCAGAAACTGCAGAAGGAAGGCGCCCAGAAGCTGGTGATCGATCTGCGCGATTCCGCGATGGGTACGCCCGACGACGGCATTGCGTTCGCCAACCTCTTTATCAACAAGGGGCGGCTCACGTATTACAAAGGCCAGCGCGTGGCCGAGCAGGATATCAACGCCGACGCTTCCAAAGCCATCACGACTTTGCCCGTGGCCGTGCTGATCAATCACGGGACGGCCGATGCCGCTGAGGTCGCCGCCTCCGCACTGAACGACAACAAGCGCGCTCAACTCGTAGGCGAGCGCACCTATGGCGATGCCGCCGTGCGCCGGGCCATCACGATGGAAGATGGCGGGGCCATTATCCTCTCCGTCGCCAAATACTATTCGGCGGACGGCAAAGCCATCCAGGACAGCGGTGTTACGCCCGCCAGTATCGTGGCCGAGCCTGAACCCCAGGCCGAGGTGGACGAGAACGGCGAGCCGATCCCCACGGCTCAACCGCCCGCGCAGCAGCAGAAGAAAAAGCTGGAAGACGACCCGGTGCTGAAAAAGGCGCTGGAAGTCCTCGGGACATCAAAGGCATAAGAGGCAAGTTGGCTTTTGGCCTTAGCTGCGCGCCCAGGGCGCGTGGTCAGGCTTCTTCTATCGCCACGTTCCGGTACTCATCGAAGAGTCCCGCGTTGTGCATCTGCCAGGCGACCGGCCCTCGCTTGCCGGCCGCGGGATCCTGGAAGGCAAGCACCTCTACCGGCGGCGATTCCAGCGGCTGCGCCACTGCCATCCGCGCCGTCCCTGTCGCCGCATCCGCCACAATTTCCACGCGGCTCCATTCGTGCGGATCGAACCGCGTTTTGTTGAGCGTCGTGAATTCCGCGCCGCCGGCGTTGTTCATGCCTACCCGGTAGTCCCAATGTCCGCCGTTGGGAACCTGGAACTGAATGCCGCCGAGAGCATCTAGAGGCTTCTCGCCGTCCTTCGGCCGGGTGCAGAAGATCAGGACGCACCCCTGATGGTCCGGATTGCCCGACACGTGCCGCATGGTAAACGTGAGCCGGAAGCGGCTGTAGTCTTTCGCCGTGTAGATGACGCCGCGCCCCGACCCCGTGCTCGCCATCGCTCCGTCGTTCGCCACCCATCCCGTAGTGGCGCTCTTCGCCAGCTCACCCGGATACGCATCCTCCAGAAGCAGTTTGTTGAGCCGCATGAGGTTCTGGCCCTGCGGTTCGCCGCGAGCCAACTGCGCCGTCTCCGCCCGCATCACCACCTTGCCGAACCGCGCGGCGTCATAAATCGATGGTCCCGCAATCACGCGGTTGAGTTCCTTCACGAGCGCCGACATCACGGTTTTGGCAGTCGCATTCGCCGGCGCATAACTCGTCAACTCAGACTTCAGCCCGTCCGGCAGTTGCCTCCCGAGGAACTCCGAGACCACATCCGTCCCTGCGGTTAGCTTCGCCATGAACCCGGCAGGATCGAGAATACCGCCGCTCGAAAGCGTCGTTGCATTGTTCTCGATCTGCAGCCAGCCATCGAGCGTCCGCCCGTCGAACAGAGAAACTGCCTCCGCCCGCGCACAGCCTCCCGCGAGGGCCGCACCTGCGAGTCTAATCCACGTTCTTCGGTTGAATTCAGCCATCGCTCTGCTCCTCCGCCTTACCCCCATGGAACTTCTGTAGTTTCTGCCGCAATTCATAAGTGCTGCGCCGCACGGAAGAGTCCTCGCTGGGGGTAAATTCAGCCGTCTTCCCCAGCGCCTCCACAGCCACGGCGTATTCGTTGATCTCCTTGCCGTGGCCCGCCAGCGTGCGCTCGCAGACGTAGCGCAGGAAGCTTCGCAACTGTTCGGAACGGGAAAATGTTTCGCTCCCGAGCACGTCATCCACCGCGGTGCGCGCCTGCTGTGAATTGGCAAAGGACTCAGACCCCATTGGCTTTAGATTACCGCCATTTACGGGCCCTCGCGAACCGTTCCGTAACAGTTCGGAACAGTTGAGAACTTGCCCTGGCGGACGCGCCGGTCCTATCATTCCGGTATCTTTCCGAAACGCTTCAGGACCTGAGGAGGTCGCATGCGAACTGCGTTGGTTCTTGCTCTGCTTGCCGGCGCTCTCGCCCACGCGCAGACGACTACGACACTATTCGGCACCATCACGGATAAGTCTGGCGCCGCAGTCCCCACGGCCCGCTTTACGGCCGTCAACACCGGCACCAACCAGACTTGGACGGCACAAACCAACAGCCAGGGGGAGTACCGGATCGAGTTCCTGCCCGTGGGCGACTACGCGGTCGAAATCAGTGCCGACGGTTTTAAGAAGGCCGTCCAGAAAGGTGTCACCCTCCAGGTCAGCGTTGCCGCCCGCGCGGATGCCCAGCTCGACATCGGCCCACTCACCGAATCGGTCGAAGTGGCCGCGGCCGCCCCCACCGTCAACACCGAAGACGCCCAGATCGGACGCACGGTCGAAAACACGGAAATCACCACCCTGCCCATCGTCGGCCGCAACGTTTATACCCTGCTGACGCTGACGCCCGGCGTGTCATCCAGCTCCAACAGCATTGTACTGGGGTACCCCGAGCAGCGCACCATGATCAACGGCGGCGTGGATGGCGGCGCCGGGTCCGTGAACTACTATCTGGACGGCGGCAACAATATGACCGGCCTCCGGAACACCGGCAACGCGATTTTTGCCGTCGGCCCGGCAGCCTCGGCCGCCACCAAAATCGAATCCGATGCGGCCCGCGGCCGGCCTGCCCACGCTATTCCGCCGGCCAATGGTATAACGGCACTGATGCTCATGGCGATCGACTGGAGCAACGAGACCTGGCGCGACATCGCCAAGGTCCTGTTCTCTTACGGGCTGGCGCTTCCCGTCGGATGGCACCGCGAGAAGGAGGAACACAGCGTGGGCGTACGTACTTTTCCGCTGGTTGCCATGGCAAGTTGTGCCTACATTCTCGCGGCAAGCCCGATCGGCCATTTCAGCATCGACGCCCAGTCGCGCGTTCTGCAGGGCCTGCTGGCTGGCATCGGCTTTATCGGCGGCGGCGCCATTCTGAAATCCGAAGGCACCGTTCACGGTGCCGCTACAGCCGCAAGCATCTTCAGCACCGGTGTTGTGGGCGCTGCAGTCGCCACCGACCGCTATTGGCTTGCGGTGCTGCTTGCCATTCTGAACCTGCTCACGCTGCGCATCCTGTGGCCGGTCAAACAAAAGCTCGACCGAGGCACCAACGATCCCCCACCCGGCGGTTAGAATCCGCACGGAACTATGACGCTGGAATGCGGATTGCCCTTTCCTGTGCCGGAGGGAATTCTTATGCAGTTCATTTCCGTACGCACCGCGGCAATGGCCGCAGGCCTACTGGCGCTGGCCGCGCTTCCGCATCAGGCCAAAGCCCAGGACGCCAACCGCGATACCGTGATGACCCAGGCCGACGTGGGCAGCGTGGTGGACCGGCTCGTCAAGAAGACCAACGAGTTCCGCGATGAGTTCGACCATGCTGTGGCGCACAGCATGATCGACGGCACGCGCCTCGAAGAGAATGCCAAGCACCGTGCCGACGATCTGCACGGCGCCGCCGCCAAGCTGGGCGACGTGTTCCACGACAAGCGCGACAAGAACAACCCGGCCGTGCGCGATCAGGCCGACCGCACCATCGCCGCAGCCAGCGAACTCAACCGCGTCATGACCGCCCACCGCTTCACCGACAAACTGCAGAGGGACTGGGACATGCTCCGCTCGGACTTGAACGCCCTCGCTTCCGTGTACCAGCTCAGCCCGCTCGAAGGGAGCCGGTAGGCCGCACATCGCTGGTCGGAAGGAACGGATGCGGCTCGAAGTGAGCTCGAAGATGGCGGCTTGCAGCTCGTAGCTGTTTTATCGCGCCAGCGCTTTCAACATGCGGCGCAGTGCCTGCCCGCGATGGCTGACGGAGAATTTGGCGGCGTCGTCCAGTTCGCCAAAGGTCTTGCCGAGAGGCTCGTAAAAGAAGAGCGGATCGTAACCAAAGCCGCCCGAGCCTCGCGGCTCTTTGAGGATGGCGCCGCTGACACTTCCCGCATAAAGCCCCAGGATGCGGCCCTGCTGTGCGAGTGCGATCAGGCAGACAAAATGAGCCCGCCGGTCCTCGACGCCCTTCATTTTTTCCAGCAGCAGCCGATTGTTCGATTCGTCCGTGGCGCCGGGGCCGGAAAACCGCGCGGAGTAAACACCCGGGGCGCCTTCGAGGGCGTCTACCATAAGTCCTGAATCGTCGGCGAACACGAGACCGGCACGATGGCGGCTATAGTGCGACGCCTTGATCATGGCATTGGCGCCGAAGGTCTCGCCATCTTCCACCGCCGCCGGCAGATCGTGAAAGTTCTCGAGAAGCTCGATCTCCACCGGCTGCAGCGGCCCCCGTTCGCCGGCGGCGAGGCGGAATTCGCGCAGCTTGCCCGGGTTGCTCGTGGCGCAGCAGAGCCGTAAGGGCTCGGCCGGCTTCGGCGGCGTGTTCCATTTTAGGGGTGGCGGCTCCACGCTCATAATGGTACGGCTTTCTTTTGAAGCTCCACCAGGCGGGAGATTCCGGAGCGCGCCAGCGATATCAGCCGCTCCATTTGAGCGTCGTCGAACGGGCTGTGTTCGGCCGTGGCCTGCACCTCGACGAACCGGCCGGCTCCCGTCATCACCACGTTCATATCCACGTCGGCCTGCGAATCCTCTTCGTAACAGAGGTCCAACAGCGGCTCGCCCCGCACCAACCCTACACTTGTGGCGGCCACGTAATCTCGCACGGGCATGGCTTTGAGCGCTCCGAATGCCACCAGTTGTCGAAGCGCCAGCGAAAGGGCCACAAACGCACCGGTGATAGACGCCGTGCGTGTGCCGCCATCGGCCTGGAGGACGTCGCAATCCAGCATGACCGTACGCTCGCCGAGCGCCGACATATCGGTCACCGCGCGTAGACAGCGGCCGATGAGGCGTTGGATCTCGTGGGTCCGGCCCGAGGGCCGGCCTTTGCTTACTTCCCGCGGTGTTCGCTTCGACGTGGCGCGCGGCAGCATGGCGTATTCGGCCGTCACCCAGCCCTTCCCGCTATTGCGCAAGAACGGCGGCACGGTGTCTTCCACGCTTGCGGCGCAAAGAACACGCGTGTTGCCCACCGAGATCAGGCACGATCCCTCCGCAGTCTGCAGGTACCCGGTCGAAAGATCGACCAGCCGCATTTCATCCGGCTTTCTGTTGTCGCTTCGCATGTCGATTATTTGCTGGACGCCAGGATCCAGTAGAGAAACAGCATGACCAGAATGATGCCGACGATCATCAGAATCGCGCACGGCAGCCCACCCTGTGGTGCCGGAGTACCCTTCGTTTTCGCTCGCGCCGGCTTAAATTTGGCCATTACTTGGATGGTATCACCGCGATTCCGGCGTCATGCCAAAATCGAGGTGAGTGAACTCCATCAACCGTGCCGTGCCGGTCGCGATTCTCGCCGCGGCGTTTGCCGCCTGCCAGAAGCCGGCCGCACTGCCGCCCGGACTGTTTCCCGAAACCGCCGCCGGCGGATGGCGCCGCACCGCCGTGCGCGATCTGCCCGTTTCCGAATCGCCCGACCCCGTGCCGCGCACCAGCGTCGATCGGCTCGCGGTAGCGACCTATGAAGGACCGGGCAAACTGGAAGCGCGCGTCTACGCGCTCAGCTCCCCGGAGGTCGGCCTCGATCTGGCTCAGCGCTGGCGCCCGTCGGCCGATACCGTGTTCTTCTACCGCGGCCGCTATTTCGTGGTGGTGAAGTGGGAGCAGGCAGAACGCAAGGCGCTGGAGGCGTTTGTCCGCCAACTAGAAGAATCCTTGGGCCCAGCGAACGCGCGCGATTCCCAGTCGGGCCGAGCCACGACCCGCGAGCTGCGAGACCAACCCGGCCGACAGCGCAAGCCGGTGGAGCAGCGCGTCGCCCGCAGCCCGAAGCTATAATTGAGAATCATGTCCACCGTTGCCCCCGAGTTGGCTGGCGCGGAGGCGATCGCACGTTATGAGCCGGTCATCGGCCTCGAAGTACACGTCCAACTCGCCACCGCCACCAAGATTTTCTGCGGCTGCCCCACTAGCTTCGGCGCTCCGCCGAATACCAATGTGTGCTCCGTGTGCCTTGGGCTTCCCGGCGCACTGCCGGTGCTCAGCCGCCAGGCGGTGGAACTGGCCATCAAGGGCGCGCTCGCGCTGCATTGCGAGATTCGCCCGTATTCACGCTTTGCGCGCAAGAACTATTTCTACCCCGACCTGCCCAAGGGTTACCAGATTTCGCAGTACGATCAGCCCTTCGCGGAACACGGCTACGTCGATATCGAAGCCGGCGGCGTGGCGAAGCGGATCGGCGTGACGCGCGTCCACATGGAAGACGACGCCGGCAAGAGCATACACGACGGGTTCCGCGATTCCGATCGCTCGTCGTATGTCGACCTCAACCGCTGCGGTACGCCGCTCATCGAAATCGTGAGCGAACCCGACATGCGCAGCTCCCACGAGGCCTACGAGTATCTCGCCTGCGTGAAGCAGGCGCTCGAATTCCTCAACGTCTCCACCTGCGACATGGAAAAGGGCCACCTGCGCTGCGACGCCAATGTTTCCGTCCGGCCGCGCGGCGAGGACAAGCTCGGCACCAAGGCCGAGGTGAAGAACCTGAACTCGTTCCGCTTTCTGAAGCAGGCGCTCGACTACGAGATCGCCCGGCAGGTGGCCGTGATCGAAAGCGGCGGCCGCGTGATTCAGGAGACGCGGCTCTATAACCCCGACACCGGCGAGACCGCCGGTATGAGGAGCAAGGAGAGCGCGCACGATTACCGCTACTTCCCCGAGCCCGACTTGCAGCCGCTGCGCATTTCCGACGAGTGGCTGGCGGAGATCCATGCTTCCATGCCGGAGCTGCCGGCCGTGAAGCGCGCGCGCTTCGTGAGCGAACTCGGTCTCCGCGAATACGATGCGGATGTGCTGACGCAGACCCGTGCGGCGAGCGAGTATTTCGAAACCGTGGCGCGCGTTTCGGGCGATCCCAAAACCGCCGCCAACTGGGTGATGGGCGATCTGATGGGCGCGTTGAAGGCTGAAGGCAAGGAGATCGGCGATTCGCCGGTCACGGCGGAAAACCTGGGCGAGTTGGTGCGGATGATCTCAAAAGGCGAGCTTTCCGGCAAACTGGCCAAAGAAATCTTCCCCAAAATGCTTTCTACCGGCGAGGCGCCGGCGGCCATTGTGGAGCGCGAGGGACTGAAGCAGATCAGCGATACCGGCGCGCTGGAGAAGGTGATTGCGGATGTGATCGCTGCCAACCCGAAACAGGTGGAGCAATACAAAGGCGGCAAGACCACGGTGCTGAACTTTTTGGTGGGCCAGGCGATGAAGGCGACGCGCGGGCAGGCGAACGTCGCGGTGGTAACGGACCTACTCAAACAAAAGCTGGGGTGAAACATGTTGCAGGTTGGCGATCGGGCTCCCGACATCGAGCTGCGCACCGACACCGGCGCGCCGTTCCGTCTGAGCGACCTCAAAGGCAAGCGCGTGGTGCTGTACTTCTACCCCAAAGCGGACACGCCAGGATGCACCATCGAAGCGTGCGAGTTCTCCGAGTCGATGAAGCAGTTCGGCAAGAAAGGCACGGTAGTGGTGGGAATCTCTCCCGACAAGCCTGCCGCGCAAGCCAAGTTCAAAGAGAAGTACGATCTGCCCTTCACGCTGCTGGCCGACGAAGAGAAGGCTGCGGCGCAGGCGTTCGGCGTGTGGAAAGAGAAGAACATGTACGGCCGGAAGGTGATGGGCATCGAGCGCTCGACCTTCGTCATCGGACCGGACGGCAAGATCGAGAAGATATACGGCAAAGTGAAGGCCCAAGGGCACGCGGCGGAGGTATTGGCGGGGCTATGAGCCTCCGGCCCCCGAAGCCCGATCCCGACCGGTTCAGTTGGATAGGTTGGTAACCCGGGCGGCGGCTGGAACCGCCGCGCGCGCTGACTGCC